>Ga0207674_10001414_pt1 | contig 30996 bp, 28 predicted proteins | sample KBSCornC72_FD_184303 | JGI IMG/M metagenome (GOLD analysis project Ga0207674, IMG submission 184303) | Corn rhizosphere microbial communities from Kellogg Biological Station, Michigan, USA - KBS Corn C7-2 (SPAdes) (version 2) | ecosystem: Host-associated > Plants > Roots > Rhizosphere > Soil ...
AGTGCACAAAGAGCGGGGGCGACGCTAGATTCGTGTAGGCAGAGTCTCGACATTTGCCGCTCTGCCACCCTTCCCCACTTGCATGATGGTGAGTTCTGATATCAGCCGCTCTGCCACCCTTCTCCACTTGCATGATAGCTGGTGAGTTCTGATATCAGCCGCTCCGCCACCCTTCCCCACTTGCATGATAGCTGGAAGTTGCGAGCTGAGCCGTCGTAGTCTTTCAACCCCCACAGATTACTAACTTTAGACACGATGACTCATCAAACAAAAATGGCGTCCCTGACCGAGGCAGGAACGCCATTAAAACCGTTCAATAAAAAATTAAGCTGCTCTTGAGTTCGTGCCCAAACCGAAACAAGCTTGAATTTCTTCCCGGTCGACTGTCTCCCGATCCATCAAGAGTTCTACCAAACGAGCGATCGAGTCACGTTCCGCTTCGACGATCTCACACGCTCGCTGCAGTTGATAGTTAATCAACTCATTAGTAGCGTCTTCAACCCTATCGAGCAACGTCTGACTAACCGGCTGCTCTGACTGTCCCAGGTGAATTGGACCAAGTTTACTCATGCCAAATTCGCTAACCATCTTACGGGCAATTTCCACTGCTCGCTCGATGTCGTTTGACGCCCCTGCAGTCATTGTTGAAAGGATCACCTGTTCAGCAGCACGACCTCCCAGCAGTAACGCAATCTGATCTTCCAGATATTCACGCTTCTTCATCAAGCGATCCCGCTCCGGCAATGATTGAGTGACGCCAAGCGCGCGACCCCGAGGAAGGATCGAAACTTTATGAATCGGATCGCCATGTTCGACCAGGAGACCAACCGCAACGTGGCCAGCTTCATGCACTGCGGTTGCATACCGTTCTTCTTCGTCCATGGTGAAGCCCTGACGCTCGGCGCCCATCAAAACCCGGTCGCGGGCATATTCGATATGCCGGCGCCCAATCGATTCAGCATCATCCCGAGTTGCACATATCGCCGCTTCGTTCATCAGGTTCGCGAGCTCGGCGCCGGAAAAACCCGGAGTGCCACGCGCGATCCACTGCAAATCAAGACCTTCTTCGAGTTTTAGCTTCCTTGAATGGACCTTCAGGATCTCTTCGCGGCCACCAGCGTCAGCGAGATTTACGGAAATCTCACGGTCGAACCTGCCCGGACGGGTTAAAGCTTTATCAAGAATATCCGGCCGATTGGTGGAGGCAATTACGATCACTGTGCTGCTCTGATCGAAACCATCCATTTCAACTAACAACTGATTCAAGGTCTGATCCTGATCGGCAGAGGCTGAGTCGCCGCCGCGGCCACGTCGTCGACCTAGCGCATCAATCTCGTCAATGAAGATTATGCAGGGCGCCAGTTTTCGGCCTTTCGCAAACAAGGACCGAACTCGAGCAGCGCCTAATCCAGCGAACTTTTCCTGGAATGTTGAACCAGAAGCGGCGAGAAACGGTACTCCAGCTTCCTTTGCGGCCGCTCTAGCCAGTAGCGTTTTCCCAGTGCCCGGAGGTCCATAAAGCAGAATGCCCCGCGGCACTCGCCCACCGAGGCGGCTAAATTTTTCGGGGTTACGCAAAAATTCAATTGTCTCTGTCAGCTCAGCTCTTGCCTCATCGACACCTGCGACATCGTTGAATCCAACTTCCTGTTTGCCATTTTGATCGTGTAGCTCGAACGAGCCATGTCCGTTCATACTGGCATGAACCCTCCAGCCAACCACGCCCAGGAGCGCAAGACTGAAGATTGGCAGGATCCAGTTCAAAGCCGTGGTAAGTGGCCCCGGCTGCATCGGTCGAAACTCGACGGGGACGTTCTTCTCGCGGAAGATTTGAACCAATTCATGCTGGGCAGCTTCACCGGTAACAGTTGCCACAACAACAGAGCCGTCGGCTTTTGTTACGGAAATTGTTTCGCCCTCAATCTGCAAAGCCTGAGCGCTACCTGCCTGGCCCAGTGCATAAAGCTGCGAGTAGTTAATCGTTTGTACCTGTTGGCGCTGACGGAAATAATTTATTGCGGCTATTGAAAGAATAATAGTGACACTGAAAACGGTCAGGCAGACCAGCGCTACTCTGCGACTGCGCAGAGATACCTTTGGCGCGGGGGTAGGCATAAAGACCTCCAGAAGATCCCAATCGAAAAACGGGGTTCGATTGAGCTCGAGTTTATTTAGAAACTGAAAAGAATCGGGTCAGGAAAGCGACGGAACTTCTTAGGAAGGGCCCGCACGCGAAAACTGAGAAGCGGTAACGCTATTGATGTTCGGCAAGTGAAAACTCGATCCGAGCACCAGTGAACAATTTAACAGCCATCGCAATAATAAGTCCAGAAGAAGATTTCCAAAGACCGCAATCTCTTATCCAGCAGCTCTCGCTCGAACGAGTTTGACAGCGAAAGGCGTCGACCAGTTGCCCGCCAGGACAATAAAACGTGAATCGACCACAAGAATATTGAATTAAATCACTTCGTAGAAAGCACGAGTGACTTATTTTGGTACGGGGCTTCTTTAAGGTAGGACTCAAACTTTGAGGATTTCGGCGAATTCTCAATGTTCGAGCGATGGCATGCTCGTTGCTCAAGCCCCAGTTGATTGCTTTTGTACCAAACGAATCATTGGGAAGCGGACTTGGTCGACAAAAGGAGGAGAACGAAATGCTTTGGACCATTTTTGTGATTTTGCTAGTTCTTTGGCTGTTAGGTATGGTCAGTAGCTATACGATTGGTGGTTTTATCCACATCCTGTTAGTGCTGGCACTAGTGGTATTGCTAATCAACATTATCGGGGGCCGTCGCACGGTCGTTTAGGCAAACCGCACACTGTTTGCCCTGCTGAGCGCGCCAGATCGCTTCGATGAGCGGTGATAGCTCCTAAGTCTCAAATTTGAAGACTAAACAACAACTGGCAGATCGAGTGCGCTTGTGATTCGCCCTACTGGATAAAGGCCCATATTTGGGTCCCAGTAGGGCGAACGCTTATAAAAATATCTCAGACGCTCGTAAGAATTCTGCGCAAGGCGCGGATCTGCAGCCAGCGCTTTTTCAAATTCATCTTGCAATTCTGGGTTAGCTGAAATCATGTCGCGAGCCAACTGCTCCAGGACATAAGGCTCTCCGTATTCTTTCTCTTCAAAAATGGCGTTGAAGAAACCCCACCGAACAAACGAATCGGGAGCTTGCGGTTCGAGTAAATTCAGCACCAGGCGCGCTAACGGCTGATTGAAAGGCACGACCGTCGAGCCGGCGACAAATTCTCTCGCTTCATTGGTAGTAACCACCTTAAAACGAGGCATGTGTCTACCCTCGAATGGCAGACTGGGCCATTCGACGTCGACAAAGCGATAGCTCTCAATTGGAATATTTGCAGTTCTAGTCAATCGTTGAGTGTTTAAACCGTGGAAGCCTAAAATCTCGATCACCTCACTCCATTCAACGGGAACTATGTAAGCAATTGGAGGGACGATCGAGGTCGTTACCCGCAAAGTCTGGTACATAGGCACAATTAGATCCAACGGCTCTTCGCCATAAATCACGCGAAGATCGTCAGAAATTTCACTGTGCTCCGTCGTGTAACTGAATGCCTTGAGCTCGAATGGAGTCGCTATGTCAGTCAGTTCGAACTCCACAGCATAATTTCCACGCTCGGCGGCTCGCCCATCTACACGCCGACCTAATTCAATTAATCGCTTTGGATCTCTATTCACTTCGCTCAGCGCTGCTCGCAAAAAATCATAAGTGCCCTTCACGCGAGACTCGTAGTCCTTGAGCATGTGAGTTTCAATCAAGATTCCCGGTCTGTTTCTGATCGGTACATAACCGGTTGAGAATCTCGGTGGACCATTAAAGTCTTTCATGCCCATTGGGAGATCCCGGTTATCGATAAACTCGAGATACCAGGAAACTGTATTTCCAGCAGCTGCAGTGGCAGCAAACACCTTCTTACCAAATACATCCTCTTCCCATTCAATGATTTCGGGATCAATACCTTCATGGCGTTCGTAATGAAAAGTGATGTTCGAGCGGTAGTCTGCGCCATCGCTTACGTGGCAATCAATAAAGAGGTCAGGTTGCCACTCATTCCAAAGTTTTAGCCAGGCGCGCGTTTCCGGAGTGTCAGCCTTCATGTAATCACGATTCAAATTCTGGTAGGTGCGCGTAGTTCGCCAGCCCATCGAAACTGGACCATTCTGGTTTATTCGACTGTAAGGGCTCGACCGCTCATGGCCGTCGGTGTTGTAAATGGGAATGAATAACAGTACAGCATTCTCGAGGATGCTCGGAACGGACTTAGTGATGGTGAGATCGCGAAGCAAAGCGAAGCCAGCATCCTTGCCATCAGGTTCACCTGAGTGGATACAAGCTTGAATAAGAACTACCGCTTTTCCGCCTGCTTTTGCAGTTTCTGGCGTGAAGGACTGCGACTCAGAAGCTACGAGCAGGGGCAACTCGCGGCCCTGCCCACTGTTGCCAAAACTACGAAATTCAATTGCCGGTGAGGCTGCCGCTAGCCGCCGACAATAATCGATAGTGTCAGCATATGTCGGGGTTTCCCGGTAGTTAGTCTGTTCAGCGTGAGTGGCCCATTCAGAAGAAGCATTATTTATCATCGGTCAATTTCCATTCGTCATTTGTCATTTTAGAGAATTCGAAGTCGCTCGACCCTACCGAGTGTCTGTTCAAATGACAAATGATAAATGGAAACTGACCAATGACAAGGCTGTAAGGTTCGCCAGGCGATGTCCGATAAGCTTTAGCTTGTCGGAACCTCAATATGCCAGGCTCACTTCATCAGCACCGACAAGCTAATAAAGCTTATCGGACATTCACCGCAATGAGGAATTACAACTACGGCACTCTTTCCGCCTTCTGGCGTTGAGAGTGCCGCATGATGAGCAGCGAATGTACATCGTTCGCGCAAACCAATTTGTAATGAATGCGCTGCCGCCTAAAATCAACACGAGCACGGCCGCGTTCAGCAGAAAGTCCTTCAATCCCTTCGAATCCCTCTCGACGAAACGTAAAAAGCGCGACCGCGTTCATACCCGTGTTGGAACGCGCTGTCAAGCTCATCATCCGCATAGGATTCCCTTAGATGTGACTCGACATCGTTGTATAGCCGACCTCGCCTTTCGGGATGCTGCGCTGCGTGAAAGCCACGCCGATAACTCATTTCGTCAGCATCAAAGTTCCGACCGGTCGAAGCATAGCTTTCTCGTTCACTGTCACGGATCGGTTGCCACCACTGCTCCCTCAAGCTTTCTTCATCTTCAGCTCCATTACGATCGAAAATCCCGCGGGCCTTCAAGGATTCGGCACCATCGTTCGCATAAGCTATCAACACCGTATGTCCGCGCCGCAGCGCATCTTCGTAAAGATAAACATCTTCACGCGGTAATCCTTCGCCCAACTCCTCTTCAAGTGTCTCACCTACTTTTGCGCCGGCTACCGCGCCGCCAGCTCCCAGCAGGGCCGCGCCCAGTAAACCAAAAGCGAGTACTGGACCAACGCCGGGAATCGCCAACGTCGCCACCGCTAAACCAACGGTTGCGCCCCCGGCCGCTCCCATTGCTCCGCCTACAGCCGCCCCCATGGCCTTGCCCATGCCCGGCTCTTCCGTATCAACAGTTGGTACCGCCCGCTCAATTTGCTGCGGGTCGCTCCCGGGTACGAGCAGACCTATTCTCTTATCCGGAAGACCAATACTCCGTAAATCCTTGATCGTTTGTTCAGCCTCATCACGAGTCTTGAATACTCCAGTTATCCCTTCCATTCGACACTCCCCTTCCTCCTTTGATTACACGTCTGATCACAGGAATTGTGAGCACCCAGCGGGCCACAACTGCTTTCGACACAAATCGTTGAGGAAATCTGCAGAGCTATGTTAGAGTCCAGTTGCGAACTCAAATCTCGATCTCAAAGGTGACAGGGATGTTCGACATCGTAGACAAGTACTGGCCAATGTCTGTGGGAGATGGCAAGGCGACTCGCAAGAAGCGGCCGCGTATTCTCGCCATTACGACCGATTGTTGTACCGGTTGCTCGGGATCGCCGGCGTGTATTGAGTACTGTCCTATCGACGCATGCATGTTTTGGGTTCCGGACGAGGACCACCCTCCGTTCGGCAGAATCGAAGTTGACCCCTACCTTTGTATTGGCTGTCAAAAATGTACGAGCAAAGGTCCGGATGGCGCTTTTCTTGATGGTTGTCCGTGGGACGCGATTGAGATGGTTCCAACTGACGACTGGGAAGCGGTTCACGGCATCGTCCTGCCGGATTCGCCACCTGTTCCGCCAGCTTAGTTACTTTTGACTGCTGCGAGAAGTGATTGCTTTCGCCGTGATTTCTGCCTGTTTCTTCACCCGTGATGAGGCATCGTTAGAGTTGGAGTAGGAACTGATCAATTCCAGATCGGATTCTTTTCCAATTAAAGCAAGACCTCTTAGCGCCTCCCAAACACTCTCTTCATCTGAATTCAGACTCAGTAACGGTTCGTCGGCGCCTATTTGGGAACCATTTGTCTTAAAGATCTGTTCAATGCGTCCCGGCAACGGGGAGCGAAGCTCGACCGGTTTCTCCGAGTCGTTTTCGATTCTGGCCAGCAGCGTTCCTCTTGAGACGTTAGCACCGTCGTGAAGTGTACTTGCGACCAGCCCTCCATGCGCCACCTTAATCACGTACGGTCTTAGCACCGCCAGCAATTCATCTCTGCCACTGTCGTCCGCAAACCTTATCAACGCGAGTGCCGCGTTTCTTCTGACTATTGGTTCTGGATCATGGATGAATTCCTTCAGGGCGGCATGAAATTCCTGATTATGGTTATCGAAACCCATTAACCAGGCGACAGTGAGACGAAATTCGGTTTCCGGACTCTTGCTCAATCGCAGCACATCCGGGTACCAATTCCGGGCACTACTGTCGTTGCGTTCGATACGTTGCTGGACTTGCAGCAACGCATGCTGGACGTGACGTGGGTTCTTTTCATCAACGAGGTATTTAGTGATGTCGGCGTCAGAGAGCCCGCGTCCAAACCACGTGAAATACCAGGCTAAAAAGGTTGCGGCAAGGAAAAGAAAAGCGAGAATAAGGATTGGACCAGAGGCTCGAACGTGTCTCGTCGCTTGCACAACAGCCGTCTCAGGATGATTCCCGTCTTGGTCCATGCGAGTTAACAGCAGTTTAGGAGGGATAAATTTGATAGAGCATAAGATAAACTATCACGCCCGTTACCGAAACATAGAGCCACAGCGGCAACGTGATGCGAGCTATCCGGCGATGACGTTCAAAGTCCGACCGCAAAGCGCGATAGAAAGTAATCAGGATGAGCGGAACGATCACAATAGCAAGAATTGTATGTGTAGTAAGAATGGTGAAATAGATTGGCCGCACGATTCCCTGTCCAGTAAAGCGCGTCGTTCCATGATTAAAGTGATAGATGAGATAGGAGATCAGAAATATCGTTGACAGTACAAACGCACTAACCTGGCAGTTTCGGTGAGCCTTTATATTATGCCGCCGTATAAACAGATATCCTGAGAACAGCAGAACTGCGCTGGCACTATTCAAACAGGCATTTATGTGCGGGAGGTATGAGAGTGCGTCGATCATCAATGAAATTCCACAAACGGAAGAGACTCTGTAAGAACTCAACCTTCTCATTCTCCCCAAGATTCAGCTTGGGGCAAAGAGACGCCTGTCAGAAAGCGTCAACCGTTTCAACGGTTTATCTTGAACTCAAATCCTAAGCGTCGACATTTCGCAAACCGTTAAAACGGTTGCCGAGATTCGGACTGGAGCGTGCTACCCCAAGCTGAAGCTTGGGGAGAATGAGAAGGTTGAGTTTTCACACAGTCTCTGACTTCGGTGGTGTCTGACAGGAAGCATTTACGGCTTGGGCTAGGCCGAAACTGAAATCACCACGCGGCCGAAGCCGGTGGTTTCCTGTTTTTTGAGCAACGCCTCACTTGTCCTGTGCCGCCTTCCCTTTCTCAGTAAGAGAGTAGAAGTCGTTCCCTTCTTCCTGAAGCAGTCCCTCCTGGACCAGCCGTTCGACGATATCAAAGACCGCCGTGCGCGCGACAGGATCGTTACCACCGGCTTCGAATAATTCATGAAGATCGAGAGTATCTTTACGCCAGACGGAAAAGCTCTTTAAGACTTTACGGGTAAGTTCGTCCACAGCTTTACCTATTCAGGGCTGGCTTCTTTCTGACCAAGATTGGCAACTATGGCTCTAACATCGGCAGGCATCGCCCGGCCTTTGGCGTCAAGCATAGGCTTCCTCGGCGAGGCAGCAATTTGGCCGGAAGCGGAAACGGTGGGACTTTCCGAAGTCTTCTTCATGAAGGGAATGGGAAGTTTGTTTTGAGACTTCAAATAAAGCAGGGGGCTCGCGGCGAACATGACGGCCATGACTAAACAAATCGTCATGATAAAAAGCGTGTCCGTGGTGAGAATGTCGCCGGCGGTGACAGCAGTTACGACAATCATCGCCAGAAAAACGAGCGTCACCAGGATACAAATGAAATTTAGTAAACCGAGTTCTTTGCTCATCGATGTTTCAAAGGATTGTCTTAATGCTTTGCTTTGCCAGCAGGTTTCCGGCGCTCACCTAATTCTTCATAGCCACATCGTTCGCACTGCCACACGGGAAAAGCGCCTTCTGGATCGGCTGTGGATTGATAGACGGCCCGGTCTGACGGGATTATCTTGCCACCGCAACGAGGACAGGATCTACCTCGAGTCGTGCGCCACTCAACGTCAAGTTGCAGCGGATTGTCGTCTGCCATGTCAGGAGATGTCGTCGCTTGTGTTCCCGCCATGTCCATCCGTGATTTCGCCCCGATAACGGCGCAAAACTACGAAGATGGTGCAGAAGATCGAAACGGGAGGGATCAAGAGCACGAGCACACCAATATTGAAATTACGGATGAACTTGCCGTTGCCTGACCCGGCTAGAGCGGCCCGACACATCGAACACTGGGCGTCAGCGGGTAAGGCAAACACGATCAAAACCGAGATTGCCAGAACGACAAATAATATTTTTCGCCAGGAACTCATAGCTTAAGGCTCCTCAGCTGGCGCCGGAGCGACCGGTGGCGCCTCCTTGAACTTATATCTTAACTCGGATGAGCGAAAACTATCCGGAAAGAAAACAAAGAGCAAGCAGATACAGATAACGAGCATCGGTATCAACGTAATGATCAGGCTGAATCGTTCAAACTTCAAGTGCATGAAGTAAGCGACGATCAGGGCGGCCTTAATAATCGATAGCCCCAGGAGAATCGTGAGCATGAAATGGATGGGCATCGGTCGATAGGCCAGGAAAATCTCGATGAAAGTCAAAAGTACCAGCCAGCCCCAAATGGAAATGAATAATTTATTGGTTCCAGCAAAATGTGCGTCTTCGTGTGCACTCATTTCCGATTCCTCCCTATTTGGCCAGGTGTCCACCAACGTCAACCGACATGATGTAGATCAGCGGAAACACAAACATCCAGACCAGGTCTACAAAGTGCCAGTACAGGCCGCTGATCTCGATATCTTCATGTTTCAGTTTATTTACTCGAAGGGCGACTATAAAGAGGTAGAGTGCGCCGGTAGCGACGTGAAACATGTGGAGACCGGTAATGGCAAAGAAGGTGGCGCCAAAGAGTGGCGTTGGCGGAGTTCCATCAGCGAGCGTAAAAACTTTAACCCAATGCTCGGGTAAGAAGAATGGCCTGAGACCTTCGTGAATCAGGTGATTCCACTCGATCAAGTGGAGAACGATAAAAGCGAGTCCGAAGAAGATGGTTGCAAAAATCCACTTCCTCGCACCTGCTTTGTCGCCTCGACTGGACGCCGAAACGCCAAACACCATCGTCAAGCTCGAAGAGAGAAGACAGAAAGTCATCACCGACGAGAAGACAATACTCGGATAGAAAGGAAACGGCGTGGGCCAGTTATTTGACGCACGCAAATAACTATAGCCAATTAGCAGCGCCGAGAATGTCAATGAGTCGGAAACGATAAAAAGCCACATTCCCAACTTGCGATGACCTACTCGATATGGAAAGGCACCGCCATCCCAATCTACGGCCGGAAAACGTTCCGCACGTGCTTCAGTGCTCACCCTGTCACCTCCAAAGGAATAGGAGTAGGAATAGGTAGATCCAAAGAGCGTCCATAAAATGCCAGTAAATCGCAACCGCATCAGTTGCCGCGCGCCGGCGTTCAGAAATGACGCGTTTGCCTTGCGAACGTATTAAAAGAAAAGCCACCGCAAGTAGCCCACCAATTACGTGGACAGCGTGAGTTGCGGTTAACAAATAAAAGAATGAGCTATGTGGATTACTGGTCAGGAAAATTCCCTGGGCAGCAAGTTGCTTCCACGCAAGAATTTGCGAGCCAACAAATAGAACCCCAAACACGCCTGTGACCAACAGCCATCTGAAGGAGGCTGATGGAAGGTCGGCGTTCATCTTTCGTTTTGCCATCTGAAAGGCGCCACTACTGATCAGAATCAGGGCTGTGCTCACGAGAACTGCGCGCGGCATGGCAAGCCGGAACCAATCACCGGCTGAACCTGCACGCACGATGTAGGCGCTGCTCAACGAAGTGAACAACATCGCAATCGACGCGAGGAGGACCCACATACCGATTCGATATCTTGAGCCTATTGAACTGCTTTGGAAATTCTCTTCTAGTGCTGCCATTTGTATCTCACTTCAAAACTAATAAGAGCAAAAATAACCAAACCCAGATTGCGCCCATTGCATGCCAGTAGAGTGCAACCACTGCTGCCCAGGCATTTCGCTTCTCCGTCTCCGGCTTAAGGATATTCATGCTCGACTTTATTAAGAGAAAAACGAGCAAAAATATGCCGCCTAATAAGTGAGCGCCGTGTACCGCGGTAAAAAAGTAGAAGAAGCTACTGTGCGGCTGGCCGACAAAGTAGACTCCCGCATCCTTCAATTCTTTCCAACCGATTAGCTGCGAAGAAAGGAATGCCAAACCCAACGCAAGCGTAACCAGGAGCCAGTTGACGTACCGGCGCGACTGTTCGAGTTGTAAAGATCGTTTAGCCCTGGAGAGTGTCCAACTACTGAAGAGAATGATGCCGGTGCTTGCAAAGAACATGTGTGGCATCGCCACTCTTTGCTCTCCATGTACCGACATGATGTACACGCTCGAGAGAGCTGCAAACATCATTATGACGGCCGCCAGGACCACCCACATCGTGATGCGGTAACGAGCCGGCGAAAACTTGCGCCGCGATCCGTCGTCACCATGCCAACCGTTCCCGCCTGGTTTCTTACCGTTTGGTCCGGGAAACTTCGCGCCGGAACCGGTCCCTTTTTTCGTTACAGACTTAGTGCTTGTGACCATTGTGGCCATTACCGCCTGGTACTTCTGAATCGGCTTCGGCCTGCATTATGAAATCTCTCGGGGCACCTGGAACCGCAAACTCATAGGGTCCACGGTAAACAGTCGGCAAGATGCCTGCAAAATTGTCATGTGGCGGAGGCGTAGCCGTATTCCACTCGAGCGTAGTTGCTTCCCACGGATTGTCACCCGCCTTCTTACCCTTGAAGACGCTCCAGATTACGTTGAAGTAAAAAACAAACTGCGTCGCAATTGTGATGATGGCCGCGACTGAGACGAAGACAACCAGCGGATGAAGTCCTTTTAAGAACTCATACTCGGTGAACTGAGAATAGCGTCGGGGCATACCTGCAATTCCCATGATGTGCATCGGCATAAAAATGCAGTAGACACCGATAAACGTTATCCAGAAGTGGAATTTGCCCAAGCCTTCACCAAGGAATCTGCCGAACATTTTCGGGAACCAGAAATAGAGCGCGGCAAACATTCCGAAGATCGACGCAACACCCATCACGAGGTGGAAGTGACCGGTCACAATGTAGGTGTCGTGCATAGCGAGATCGAGTGAGCTCTGGCCCAGAATCAGACCGCTAATACCACCAGCAACGAAGAGGGACACGAAACCTAACGCGAACAACATCGCAGTTGTAAATCGAATCCTCGAACCCCAAAGTGTACCCAGCCAGTTAAATGTCTTAACGGCGGAAGGAACACCGATCGACAGCGTCAGAATCGAGAAAGCGACAGCGGAGTACGGACTCATTCCGCTGATGAACATGTGATGACCCCAAACAAAGAAGCCAAGCAAACCGATCGCGAAGATGGCAAACACCATTGCTCGATAGCCAAACACGGGCTTGCGCGCGAAGGTGGCCAGAATGTGCGACGTCGCTCCCATTCCGGGAAGGATCGCGATATAGACTTCCGGGTGACCAAAGAACCAGAACAGGTGTTGCCAGAGAATCGGTGAACCACCGGTGTGCAGCGGAAAGTTCGGATTTGAACCTGAAAGAAGTCCGCTGACATACAGTCCACCCGGAATAAAGAAGCTGGTGCCCGCAACTCGATCAAGCAGCAGCAGGATGCCGCCGCCGAGTAAAACGGGAAACGAAAGGAGAGCCAGAACTGCGGTCGTAAACCAGGCCCAGCACGTAAGCGGCATGCGCATCAACGACATGCCTTTGGTCCGCATATTCAAAAGGGTGGTGATGAAGTTGAGCGCTCCGAGCAGCGATCCCACGCAGAAGATCGCGATGCTGATCACCCAGAAGTTCATACCGGCACCCTGTCCTGGCCCGGCAACCTTTCCGAGGGCGCTCAGTGGTGCGTATCCCGTCCATCCCCCGATTGGTCCAACGGTGCCGCTGCCACCGACAAAGGATGGGCCAAGCGCTGCGAACCACTGGCCAATTGATTGATTTCCTTCAACCACGATGGCAAACAGGATCACGATAAAGCCGACAAACGTTACCCAGAACGACATCATGTTCAAAACGGGGAACGCCATATCTTCGGCGCCGATTTGTATAGGCAGGAAGTAGTTGCCAAACCCGCCCTGAGGCGCGGTGGTCAGCACGAAGAACACCATGATCGTTCCGTGCATTGTCACCAGCGAAAGATAGAATTCAGGCGTCATCAGTCCGCCCGGCGCACCTGTCGGGAAGAATGTCTCCAAGATGGGCCAATTGGTTCCGGGCCATGAAAGCTGCAGCCGCATGAGGAGCGACATGATCATGCCGACGAGCACAGCCGCCAGGGCCAAAATGATGTACTGGATTCCAATTACCTTGTGGTCCAGACTAAAGATGTACTTCCGGATAAACCCCGTGGGTGCTGGGTGCCGGTGAACGCCCTCGTGAGTCTCTGACATCAGTCATCTCCTCGTAAATTGATAAGCTCGAGAACCGAAAAGCACAGATCGAATCAATAAGTCGGCAGCGAATACTTCGCCAGTAGTTCAGTCATCCGCGTTTGAAACTGTTCCTGCGGTAATGCCTTCAATGACTGTATTTCGTCTTCCGGCAGCACCAACATATAACTCTTCATCTTGAAGTGAAGTTGTCCGCACAATTCAGCGCAGGCAAGCTCATATTTGCCAACTTTATTTGCGGTGAAGTGGACCTTGATTTCCATTCCGGGAACCAGATCCTGTTTGAAACGAAGTTGCGGGACCCAGAAGTCGTGAATGACATCTTTGGATCGCAGTCGGAGCTCAACGGGCCGGTTGACTGGAATTGCCAGGGCCGCTGTGACTGAGTCGTCCTTGGCATTCGGATCAGTTTCGTCGATGCCGATGAAATTCAGCGCTCCATCGTCAATCAACTTGGGATCGGTCCGTCCGAACACGTTGTCGTTGCCGGGGTAGTGGAAATTCCACTGAAACTGTTGGGCCACGACCTCGACCTGGTATGAGCCGGCCGGCGCATCGTTCAGCCGCAGGTTGGCCCAAACGCTTTGACCCATAACGGCGAGGGCAATGAAGATTACTGCGGTTATCACTGTCCAAATCATCTCAAGCCGGTTGCTGCCATGCGAATAGACGGCGCGGTCACTCGGATTTCCGGTGTCCCGGAATTTCCAGATGGCCCAACCCAATCCAATTTGAGCGGCACTAAATGAGATGCCGACAACCAGGATTGTGATCGTGAACTGGCGGTCGAGGGCCGGAGCGTGTTCAGAAATCGCGGCAGGAAACCACCACTTCTTACTGACGAAAAGGAGCACTGACAAGAATGTCAGGACCCAGATAATAACCGCAAGAACTCGTCCCATCGGTTACCTCTCCTTTGACGTGGGCGGAGAGCCAGCGATCGCTGGCCTTCCGATCAACTTTGAATTGGTGACTCTCGTTGCGTACTGATCGACAAACTGGAGTTTGTCGCGTTACTACTTATTGACAACCATCAAGAAAAACAGAAGCGGTAGATAAAGAACTGAAGCCAGTAAAAGGCTCCGCGCGCGTTGGCGCGACATTGAGATTGCGGCGCGCACACTCGAATAAAGGAAAAGCAGTCCGAGCACCAGTGCGCCAAAGAAATAGATCTTGCCTGAGAGATGCAATACCGTGGGCAAAAGGCTTACCGGCAACAACATGAGCGTATAGAGAACAATCTGTTGCGCGGTGACGCGTCCATCCGGTTCAACAACAGGCAACATGAGTATGCCCGCGCGCGTGTAATCTTCACGGTACATCCAGGCGATCGCGAGAAAGTGTGGAAACTGCCAGAGGAACAGAATGGCGAACAACACCCAGGCTTCGACACTCAAGGTTCCACGAGCCGCGGCCCAACCAATCAGTGGCGGCACGGCACCCGGGAACGCTCCAACTACTGTTGAGAGGGATGTTCGGGTTTTTAGTGGAGTGTATGCGAATACATACCCTGCGATTACCGTGAGACCAAGCAGGGCGCTCAACGGATTGACAAAGATGAGCAGGTACGCTTCGGCAAGCACCGTCAAGCTCACACCAAAAGCGAGAGCTTCCCATGGCAAAAGCTTACCGGACGGCAACGGGCGACTCGCAGTGCGACGCATTAGACCATCAATGTCGCGTTCGGCGTATTGATTAAGCGTGGCAATTCCGGAAGAGAGAACTGCGATGCCAAAAAGGGCGCTCAGCATTGCTAGGTAATCGACGCGTGGTGAAGCAAGACCAAATCCGGCAGCCGCAGTCAGAACGATCAGAAAAGTAATTCGAGGCTTGGTAAGCTCAAGATAGGCCGCGACACGTTCGCGCCACGTCAATTGAACTCGTTCGATGTCTGCCACATGGCCCGGGAGATTTATTGCAAACTCTTCCATTATCCTATTAAAGCTCCTGAAGTCTCGCCGCTAAATTCAGTGGACATTTCTGAAGCCGGCAACACTTTATATATTCTCAAAGTCAATAAAATTGTCGTTGCAAACACCAGGGCACCACAGGCCACGTGTGCGACCGTGATTGAAATCATCGGATTCAACGGTTGCGGATCATTTGGTGATGCCAACCTGGTCAGATACGCAGCTAAGCCAAGGAACAGCTGGATCACCAGTAGCGAAGCGGCAAATAACGCCGGGCGGGTTAAAAATTTCTCGCCACGATGACGGCGCAAAACCGTTATCGAGGTAGCACCCAATGCCAACAAAACTGCGAGCGCGCCGCCAATATGTGCCAGCACCAGCTCAACTGGTAGCGGACGATCCCAGGTTGCTGAATGACGAAGCGTGGCCCCGATGATCAGCTGGAGGAATATCGTTACAACAGCCGCCGTGCCGAGATAGCGCAACGGCGGACCATCTCGCTCTTCACGCATAGGCCTCGCTTCAATCCAACTACGCGAAGTAAATACTGCAAGACTGACTGTCGTACAGAAGAAGAGCTGGGCCAATGTGGCATGGGCCGCTGAAACCACCAGCGGTAACATCAGCTTGACTGTCAGGCCACCGAGAAGACCCTGCGCAATCACTGCCAGGAGCGCAAAGAGACCTAACTTCCTAACCCACGACCTTCGCTCTTTGATCAGAATGATGATGAACAGCGCTATGGTCAACATTCCCACGGTGGTGGCGACCATTCTATGCCCGTGTTCCCAAAACAGGTTTCCAACCATCTTGGGAAAAACTTGTCCATTGGAAAGTGGCCAATCGGAAGTTGCGAGTCCGGCGTCGTGGCTGGTAACCAACGCGCCGGCGATGATTAAGAAAAACGTCGCGCAAGCGACGAATATTGCGAATCGATTTAAACCTTTGCTCATTACGAAAAACGGATGTTGCACGTTAGGTAGTATGATTTTCTCTTTAGTTAGCTGCCGTTGTCCGAGACGTGCGACCGGGCAACGGCAACCAGTCGACGTTATTAGTGTTTGCCCAACATCGGGAATTCGATCGCGGGCATCATTTTCAACGATGGCGCAATTGAAGCAGCAGCGCCTTCGCCGAATGCAAAGTCAGCCTTGGCGGCCCCACTTGCTGGAACAGTTACTTCCATTGTCTTCGATGTGCCATCCGCGCCGCCTTCTTTCCAGGCAACAACGGTGTACTTACCAGCCGGTACTCCCTTGATCGTGAAGCTACCGTCTTCAGCGCTAACTGCGAACAATGGTGACTTCATGACACCAATGTAAGCCTTCATCCAGGGATGCTGATTGCATTTAACTGGGATTAGAACTTCTGCGCGCGAGAAGGTCTTTTCGATCGGAGGCGCACCATTCGGCTGCGACTGATTCCATTCCTGATTCAACTTAGGAGTCGGATGGATGTTGTGTTGAGTCTTGTCACTATTTGTAATACTCAGCTTCTGGTTTGTCTGAATGCCCAACACATGCGGGCGATAGTGACAACCATTCTGGTCGAGAGTTACAGCCGTCGCAGGAGTAGCCCAGTTATACTCTCCAATCTTGGTGCCATCAGCTGCTGCTCCATCTTTCACGTATACAAATACGTTTGCCAGTTTGCCATCCTTAACCAGAGTCTCTTCGGTCGTCAGGTTAGGATTCTCACTGCCGCAGACCGGGTCAGCGGAAGTATCAATCTTCTTGGCCGGCGGTACAGTACCGGCAAAAGTGATTACGCCACTGATCGTTCCGAGATCAGCAGTCGGCGGAGCTTTCGTCGCCGAAGTAGACGGCGTCGGGGTAGCTTCGTTTGTCGGCCCCTTGCTACAAGCGGAACCCATCGCCAACAAAGACAGACCCAGTGCCAACAAAAGCCAGACTTTTGTCTGCTTCATGATCAAATCCTCCAGATTAGAATAACCTTGGATTCACTTTAACACGGAAGTCGCGCTAAAGCGGAATCCGCAAAAAGGGCTAAAACTTAGAAATCAAACTCTGTAGATTAACAGCAGCCTCGCGTCCGGGACTACTCGTCCGGATCTGCCGTCGATGACTGTAATTAATCTTTCGCCGCCGTTTCGACGCGTGATTTTGAACTGGCGCTGTACTTGCCGCTGCTGGAGGCGCTGGACCAGTAGCCAACAACTGCCGCTGTTCATCCGGACCCATCAAGAACATATAGCGGACAAGCAGGCGCGCATGGTCACTATGATAATTAGCGGCGCTCGCGGGGGGATTGGGTAGATTGATGACCCAACGATCCCCTTCTTTACGGAACAACCCGCTAGGCATCGCCGTTCCCGGACTTATCTGAGACGGATCCAACAACCAGCGGAAAGTCCAATCCGGCTTCAGGCGCTCACTTGCCAACAGGAAATTTGGCGCGATTGCCTTTTCATCGTGAGCCGCATCACCAGTTATGTGGCACTTCAAACAGGGAGTACCGGAAGTGAATAACTGCCGGGCGGCGATCTTCTCCTGCTCCGTAAGTGGTTCGAGAGGCTCCTTAATGTACGGGTCTTGCTGACCCGACATTGCCATAAAGAAGCGAACCAGCACCTGCAACTCGTTTGACGAGAAGTTAAAGGTCGGCATACGGAATTGCAGGTATGGACGAACTCCGTTGCGATCGAGTCCAGGTTGTGGTTTGAGTCTTGGACCAGCCGCACCTGCAGCCTGCGGTGAGCCCGAAGGTGGCGGACTACTTGCTGCGAGCGCGTTGATCTGTTGAGCTTGCGCAGGCGTCTTTTCACCGCTCAGCGATGGATCGTGCAGAAACTTCAATAGCCAGGCCGGATCGACACGGGCACCCTCACTAGTGAGACGCGGAGGTAAGAGGTCTTTACCTTCGGCTGTCTGATAGAAAGGAAGATCCATGACGACTGATCGTTGCCCCACCTGAAGTTGATGACAACCCATGCAGTTGTATTTCTTGATGACCCACCAGCCATTTTGAATGTCCTGGCGGCGCTGATCCTCAGGAGTATAGAACAGCGATGATGGAACATTTGCCCCTTCAGTTCCGACACTGCCCAAAAGAAACGTAGTCAGAGCCGTTCTCCACTCAGGCGTCAGATAAGGCTTGGGCATTCGCAGCCGGTCTTTCGGATCTTTTTCTTTACCTTCGTCATAAAGAGACGGCTGGGTGATCTTATGCTCAAAGAAACCTTTGTGGTTGTACCAGGGCTTCTCCTCTTTTTGATCGGGTCGCAGCTTCAGAGGATCGAGGCCTTCTTCGGCGTGTTTTGTCTGGAGCGCAAAGTCGAGACGTTCAATTGGGGTCGCACCTTCAACGGTCAACTCTTTACCGATTCGTTGCTCGTCTTCAAAACCCTGGATCTCGTGACAACCGGCGCAACCGTACTGCTTGATCAGGAGTCTTCCCTTCTCTTTAAGGTTGGCGTCATCCATGAACGAAGCATCGGCATAGCCCGGCGGTGACGAGAGAGAGAACAAATACGTGGCGATGTCGCGTGAATCGTTTTCCGAGAGCCGGAAGTTTGGCATCACCGTCATGTTCTGGACTTGCAATTCAGCCCCATCGTTCGGACACCGGGAATGCTGTTCCGTGTCGAACACAAACGGCAGATTCTTTTTAGCGTAGTCGTCGGCGGTTAGGTCGCGTTTCTCTTTCGGACAATAGGGAGCCACGCGTTCGCGAGGATTGTGAATCCAACGAACGATGTAATCGAAGTTTGCCTTCTCGCCTACCTTTTGCAAGTTCGCGGCAAAGGTTCCACCAATCTTGCTGTCTTCCGGGCCAATTGAGTGGCAGGCTAAGCAGCCGCGAGACTCAAACAATTGTTTGCCGTGAGCAGCGTCACCACGTTGCTGCTCAGGTAACTTGTTACTAAAACTATCCTGCCAGAGATACGCGGCGATGGCCTTGATCTGATCTTCACCGTCCTTGTCGCGCATGTGAGCGCCATCCTGCTCTTCAGCATTTGCGAAGCGCCAGAAGGTTGGCATCTTGGTGCCGGGACGGAAGTTCTGCGGATTCTCGAGCCAGACCGGAACCCACTCTTTGCGAAGCTTAACGCGCACATCTTTGAGGTTTGGACCAACCTTCTTCTGGTCCTGCATCAGATACTTGGCCTGGACGTTGAGCTGATCGATTCGAGCTGCAAGTAGACTGTTGGTAACTCGGAGACTTTCCGCATGGGCCAGTAACTTTTGCGCCTCAGAGTTGTCTTCAACCTGGCCTGAACGTTCCTGGTCTGCGCGGATCTGCTTTTCGTTACCCGTGATCTGATCTTCAAGTTGGCCAATGGTCTGGCGCGCGCTTGCAAGGGCGTCCGTTTCCCGATCGAAACCTTCGTACCGATGGCAACCCATGCAGCCACGCTGCATAAACAAATCTCGACCGAGGTTAAGGGTGTCGGCCCCCTGCGTGACTCGATCTTTTGCGTGACATTGCTGACAACCCGCTTCAGTATTTTCCTTCTCGAACATGGGCCAGAGCCAGAACTTGTGTTGGCCATGTCCTTTTACTTCACTGGTGGTTGCGCGACCGTTACCCCAGTGACAACTGGCGCAGCCGAACTTCTCGGGTTTATGGATCGCAAGAATCTCTTTGTTTGGATGACTGACAAACGCGCGCGCCCAGGAATCAGGTGTCTTCCCTGGCCCATCGGGGGCCATGTTTTCGGGACGAATATCGAGAGATTCACGAACTCCCGCGTGACAAACTTCACAGCGGTCCACGATATTGTATTCATTGACACTGATCTGATGGCCCAGGATCGAATAATCGTACTTGGCCAACCCTGCCTTTAAGCCGTCGATCTGTGCCGGACCCAACCCGATAAGGTGATTCTTCAAATAATCATTCTTCTTTTTCGCGAGCTCGCTGGCAGGTTTAAGTAGTTCAGCTTTTTGTCCTAAATCCCTGGCCTTCTGTTCTCGAAGATCGTCGTAGAGTTTTTCAAGTTCCGCGTAATTGACCTTCTTAGTATCTACTGACTTTCCGTCATCTGAAGGCAACTCAATCTCAACCACCTCCTGACGCTTCTTTTCCGCTTCCCTACGGTATTTATCTTTTGCCGAGCCAGTAGCTGTTTCGACGTTGTAATTGATGACGGTGAGTTTGCCGCGTTGATTTTGGAAAGTGTCGGTAATGGCATCGAGTTTAGCTTGCGTCAGCTTGCCGCGCGCCTCAATCGCTGCTAATTCGTCCTTGATCTGTTCTCGAGCGGCGTCTTCTTCTGCTACAAGCTGCTGGTATTCGGCGCTCTGCTTGACCTCTTCTTCACTTTTACCGGCGTCAGCCTTGATGCTATCGAGGTAGCGGGTATAACGGGCGACGAAGGCTTTTTGCATGCCCTTCCATGGTCGTTGTCCAAATGCTTCATCCCAAAGCGCCCACACAATTGTCCCTGTGAGCAACAAAGCACAAAGCAGCATCCACCCGCTCGAAGATCGACTGGTAATTGGATCTTCGACTGGAACGTCTGGTTCTTTTTTGACTAACGATTCGCCTGGCCCTGGAGCGTCAGCCACTATGATCGTTCCTCCACCATTTTCATATGTTGAACCATGGAGTAACCCACACGTATTTAATCGTTAAAGCTAACCGCAAAATAAGCTTCACCGGCAGCGCAAGGAGCACGCTGACGGCAAAGAATTGAAATGTTAAGTATTGCAGGAGACTTGTCCGCGCCAGCAGTTTTTGTTCAAGTGGATCTTTGGGGAAAAGATTCTTACCAAACGGACGACGAATGCGAATTCGCTTAAAATCAACGGTCATCAGCCAGTGAAAGAATAGAGCACCAACCAGATAGAACCCGCTGACCACAATCAGGCCAAAGATAAACTTCCAGGGATTAAGAGACAGAAATCCAAGATTGAGCGCCTTACCAATTCTGCTGGTGGCGATCATGTCGTGCAGGTCGACGTTTTTATCAAACACCACCGCGTTGTGATCCCAGGTTTGTCCCGGCCAGAACCAGATCCAACCTGGTCCTCGGATAAAAGTTCCGATCACGATCAAAAGGATCCACATCAGAAAGCCCCAACCAAACATAATTAAGGAGAAGCGTCTCTGTTTGATCGTGTAGTAACCGTTTCCCAACGGATTCGAATCGACATACGGGAACACCATCAATCCAACCATAATGATCGACGGCATCACGACGCCGGCAATCCACGGATCGAAGTAGACCAGCATCTCCTGAAGGCCAAGGAAATACCACGGAGCCTTCGAGGGATTCATCGTTAAGTTTGGGTTGGCTGGCTCTTCAAGTGGCGCATTCAGTGCGATGGACCACACAAAAAGGACCACCGTAACAATCAAGGTGGCCAAAAATTCCACCCTTACCAGGTATGGCCAAACATGGATCTCCCGCGCCCAGCCCGGTCGCCACGGTTCAACTTTGCGATGATGAGTCTTCGCAAGTTTTGTATCGCCTTCAAGCTGTTCGACCAATCGATCGTTCGCGAGTGCCTGTTTGATTCCGAGCCACGTAAAGAACGGCACCAAAAATAGCATCGCGACAATCGGAACGTTGTCAGGCGCTGACGCTATCACCCAGAGTTGGTGCCAGTCCTGTACTTTCAGACCAGCCAGCACCAGCAGGACAATCACCACCGCGAGTACAGTCCACTTATTTAAGAATTTGCTCATCCTCTTCTATTCAGGACAAAAGCTATTTCTTTTTAACAGCCTTCATTTCCGTCTCAAGCATCACCGGAGCAGGACCCGAGATGCCTCCGTCCTTTCTAATACGCCAGAAATGAACGGCCATAAAAATCGATGCGACCAGTGGAATTCCAATGCAATGCCAGATGTACGAACGCAGCAACGCATTCGAATCGACGATCGAGCCGCCGAGTAATCCGAAGCGCACATCGTTGTAAGCAGTCATTCCCAACTGCGGACCAAACGGACCCTCATGGCCCAACATCGGAGTCGCACGCGCCATGTTGGTACCGACCGTAACTGCCCAGAAACCAAGCTGGTCATCGGGTAACAAGTAACCCGTGAACGACAGCAACAAAGTGAGCACAAGTAGCACGACACCGACGCACCAGTTGAATTCACGTGGGCGCTTGTAGGATCCGGTCAACACCACCCGAAACATGTGTAACCAGGTCGTGATGACCATCAAGTGCGCGGCCCAACGATGCATGTTTCTAAGCAACTTCCCGAAAGGCACGTCATGCTCGAGATAAAGAATGTCGCGAAATGCGTCTACCTTCGTCGGGTGGTAATAGAACATCAACAACACGCCGGTGAAGGTGAGCACAATAAAGAGATAGAACGTGATGCCGCCCATTCCCCAGGTGAATGGATAACGCACTGCATCACGATTAATTTTTGCCGGATGTAAATGAAGAAAGACGTTAGATAAAACCGCCAGCGAACGATTACGCGGGTCGGAGCGGTCGTGTGACACGCGGAAGATCGACTTCCAGAGTTGGGTTTCCTGCGGGTCGGTGTAACCCTTAGCCTCTTCTTTAGCGCGTTCCGTCAATGCGCTGGAAGTATCTTTGACCTTCTCAAGGAAACCTTTGCTTCCCTCTTCACCAGTGGTCAGCTGCTTGGTCTCTTTTGGGTCTGAACTCTCTGACATATAGGTTTTGCTAAGTCGGATTCAAAAACATACCGCACAGACAAAATCCCCCTTGCCAAAAAATCACAGCGGAATAAATGCGTCCGTATCGTTGAACTGATTTGTGCCACCCTTTGGCCATTCAAAAAGTTTACCGACATCAACCACAACCTGACCCTCGGCATCAAGCGCAACTTTAGCCCTATCCATCGGGCGGGGAGCCGGACCTTCAAAGTTGATGCCCTCGCTGTCGTAACCACTGCCGTGGCACGGACACTTGAACTTGTTCTCGCTGGCCTTCCAGTCAGGCGTGCAACCGAGATGAGTGCATCTCGCGTAAATAACAAACAACCGATCAGAGGTTCGAGTCACCCAGATTCGATACTGCTGCTGCCATTTGGTATCGACTCCAAGAGCATAATCACCTGGAGGACCAATTCTGAAGACGCTGGATGGTTCTAAAATTGATCTGGGTAAGAAGAAACGCACGAACATGAGGAAGAACGTTGTCAGGGCGGCCGCCACAGTAGCCCAAACTATCCGTCGCCGCATTTTGTTGACTGGCGGATCAGACGTTGTTTCAACGCCGGTGTTGTTGATTTTGGGGCGAGGTGCAACCCAGGCAGGCGTAGCGCTAGCAGCTGCCGGTGTTACGTTGGTGTTCGGCGTACTCGCGGACAGGTTTTGATCGGCCTGACTATCCAAGTCCAAACCTCCGACGATTCAATTCCGAATTGCTTTGCGTTTCTACACTATTGGATACACTTCGACTTCAACTGCAGAGAGTCAGCTATAGAAAATCCCCATCACAGGGATTACTCTCTGCACAAAGAACCGAACTATGTGTTTAATCATGAAGAGCGCCGAACCTTTAACAAAGCAATATAATGTGGTCGGCGCGCTATATATAACCTGTTTTGCAATTCGCTGGCAAGAAATTTTACGGGTATGAGTCGACTCTCGTTGTGCTTATATCATCAATAAGAGGAATTTTTACTCGATGAAACCTCATGTGATAGTTTATTCGCGTCCCGGATGTCACCTCTGTGACGATGCGAAGAGCGTGATCGAACAAGTTAAACAAGAAATAGATTTGACCCTTGAAGAAGTGAACATCGAACACGACTTAAATCTCCTGCAACGATACCGATTCGACATCCCAATAATCACCATCAACGGCGTTGAGGCCTTCCGCCACCGTGTTGAACCTTCCACTCTTCGCGAAACCCTCCTCAGGCTCTAATCCAAAGATGTCGCAGACTTTCACAGATTTTTTAAGAGAGCCGAGCATTACCGAAGGACCCGGATTTGACGAATAGTGTGAATTTCTCTGTGCCACCTCCGTGTTCTTTGTGACTTTGTGGTTGACTCCGCTACCTACTCCCAGGCCTGCCCCGAGTGGTACTGCGGTATTGACTTTGAGATCAGCCTTAACCACAGAGCCACAAAGAACACGGAGGTGGCACAGAGATTGACCGGGATCGAAGCCAACAATTAGAAAGGGTCGGACGAGACGAGTTTCTAAGGAGGCCCCGAGAACACAAAGGTGGCACTGAGAAAATCCCTCTAAATACTAGTCGCCGGAGGATAAAATCGGAGAAATCTGGGGATGATTCCGGTTTGTGTTCTGGGTGGATAAATTCAGAGAGGCACTTAGCTCTTCAATCGAATCGAAAAGACGTCCTCGCTCGAGATCATCGGTTGAGTGACGATAACTATTCAATAATTCCTTCAGCGTCAAGAAGTCTTTGTATAGTCCAGCATTCTCAATAGGTGGTGTTAGATAAGAGATCAGTTCGGCATACGAACGTCTTTTCGCAATCGAGCCTTCAGAAGGATTATTGACACTGTAGACATAAAAGTTCGGCAACTCACCTATCAATCGATCTGGCCAGCACTCGCCTGAGAGTCCAATCTGTTTACCAGGCATAAACTCCAGCGACCCGTGCGTGCCAAAATGAATCACACCATCAACATCCAGCACTCTCGATAGGTAGGTATAAAAAGCCATAAACCCATGATGAGGTGAACTACCTCGCGACATCATCATGCGCATTGGATCACCTTCAAATCCAAAGGTTGGTTGAATTCCCAGGAAGACATTCCCTAAATGCACTCCCTGGATCAACAACTCACCGCCATGAGCGTTAATAGAACCCGGCGCCCTGCCCCATTCGTTTTCGATTTCGGTTACAAAAGGACAAAGACGCCTGTACTCGTGAACTGTCATTCGATAGGCAACATTTGCCGCCGCCCCAAATTTATCTGAGTTGCCACCGAGTACCATCTGCCGGAGAACGTCTGCAGATTCCGGGATGTCAACTTCATACCCATCCTTCGACAACTTTTTGAGCACGTCAAAGATGCTCGGAAACACGTCCAGGTCAGCTGCAGTGCCAATGTTTCCTTTCGTAGGAGGAAAGCAAAAGACGTTAATCGCCAGCTTGACCCGATCGCGTGATGCAGTCCGAAGCCGGTTCCAGCGGCGCAACCGTTTTGCGTAACGCGAGCAGCGTCCTTCAAGAGGGAGTGGCTCTCGACCGCCTTCAGCTATCCCTCCGTAAACAAAAGGTTCTGTTGCTCCGTCAATTTCAGGAATAGCGATCTGCATACCGGATTGCACCGGATTCAATCCGGTTTGCGAGTCTTGCCAGGCTTCAATCGTCTGCGTATCAAGGCTCACAGCAGATCGGTAGGGCACATTCAGATCCTTCAAAAACTCCGCGGCGGCGACACTATCGTTCATCGCTGGCCCACCCACAAAACTGAAACCAGTAAGCGATACTATTTGACTTACCCTCGAGCACTTCCGTCCATTGGATTTTTCGGCATCTACAAAAAATCGCGAGACCGCCTCGCGGTTATCCATAAGCGTCGCAATCGCCGGAATCACTGCAAGACCCTCCGATTCGATTTCTCGAATCAAAGCGTCATAATGTTTTGTGGTCTTACTAATGACTTGCGGTCGCATCAACAAGAGCCCAATCGTGTTATCTGGATCGAGAGCGAGCTTCGAATTGCAGTCTCGTTCGTACCACTCGCGATACGAATCGAACGTTTCAAACAGAGATGACGCCGCGGGATGATAGATTGCTACCGAAGGAGTTGTTTCCGGTTTTGGTACCAGGAGATTTGCGCTTCTTACTTTTTTGTCGGAAGCATAATTCTTTAGCGCAAAGAGAAGCATCGACTGGATGTTCGCCGGTGTCGGTTGCAGGAAATAGCTGAATAGATAGAGGTAGTTTTTTGCGTCGCTAAAGGCTCCCACAGTTGGCACAAACCGCAACAGACGCGGAAGACGGTCTATAACTTTCAGATAATAACTATGGTCTCGTCTCTTTGCTTTTGACTTTTGCTTGGCCTGCCGGCCTACCCACGAACCAATCGAACCAAGGAGTCCTGAACCGCTGTTTCCGGTTAACGCCTTTACATCCAGACGACCTAAACGCGTGTGACGCATCAACTCGGGCATGCAGTTGATTACGATCACTGCGTCGTGTGACGCTGCGTACTGGTTGAGGAGACGGATCAACCTGGAAGCGTTTTCGCCGTCCATGATGTGGATGACAAAAACTATCTTTGACTCTTTGATGTCTGATTCAATCTCAGCCCACTCAGACTCGTTGAAGGTCGAGCCAAAGTTATGGGCAGCAACGGTGAGCTCCAGTTTATGAGCGCGGTTGATCTCTTGCTCCGCGTTTTTGAGCGGCGCAAGCAAACTCGAACCAACATAGAAGACACTTAGTCTCACCAGTTTTTAAGCGACTCCCTCGAGCTGATCTTCAAGACTTCGCGCGATTTCACGCAGCTGATCGAGAACTGACTGTTCGACATCCCAGTAACCGCGCGCGCTCGCTTCAAGTAATCGTTGGACCAGCCCGTGGGCCGAGTGCGGGTTTAGGTCTCTGAGACGGTCCAACATCGACTCGTCGAATACAAACGTTTTGGCTACTTCTGAGTAGACCCAGTCGTCGACGGCATCCGCGGTCGCACTCCAACCAAAAGTATTAGTAACGTGATTTTCGATTTCTGCGACACCACGAAAACCATGATTCAACATGCCTTCGTACCATTTAGGGTTTAACGTTTTCGCACGGGTCTCCAACTGCACTGTCTCTTCCAGAGATCGTATTTTTATATCGCGTGACAAACTGTCTGAAAGGTAAATCGACGGCTTAGCCTGGGCGCGCTTTTCCACTGCCTTGGAGATACCGCCGAGATACTCAAAGTAGTGATCGACATCGGTGAGGCCGATCTCAAAGGTGTCGATATTCTGGTAAGTCGCTTCAACCCGAGCCAGAGCGCGGTCCATCGCAACTCCTGCCTCACGTCCTTCGATGGGACGACCCTGGCCGTCGCGGCCGTAAGCAAAACATTTACGAGTGACAAAGAGATCGCCAAGGGTCTCGTCTCGATCCCATTGTGAATCCGTGACCATGAAGTTGACATTTGTTCCGTAACTTCCAGGCGCATTTGAAAAGACGCGAATTGCGGCCTCGTCAAAGTTGCAAGCGTCATTCGAAACCTGTTCGCTGACATGCTTCCGGATGAAGTTCTTGTCGAATGGCTCGTCGAGATTAGCAACCAGGCGAACTGCCTTATCCAACAGTTGAACTGTTGGACTGAACAAGTCGCGAAAGATTCCGGAAACAGTCATTACGACGTCGATACGGGGGCGACCCAGCGCTTCAAGTGGAATTGGGGCCACGCTGGTGATTCGATTCAAGCTGTCAGTTACTGGTCTCACGCCAAGCAGCCACAGGGCCTGGGCCACGCCCTCGCCCTGGGTCTTGATGTTATCGAGTCCCCACAAGACCAACGCCATTGTTTCGGGATAGCGCCCATTCTCCGACTTGAAGCGTTCTAATAAACAGTTGGCAACGATCTCGCCCCGCGCAAAGGCCACGGTTGAAGGTACTGAATAAGGATTAATGGCGTGAGTATTTCGACCAGTTGGCAAGACGTTCGGGTTCTGCACAATGTCAGCACCTGGTCCAGGTTCGATAAACTCGCCTCGCAACGCTCGGACCAGGGATTCCAGTTCATTGTTGACCTTTAATTCTCGGGAGATTTGTTCGAGGAATTTAAAGACAGGTAAGGATTGTTCGACTTTTACTGCGGCCTGGTCCTTTAAAAAAGCAGCGGCCGATTCGCTGTTAGTCTCTACAAAAACCCGGACCGCAGTATCGACTAACCTGTCAACAGTTTCACGCTCCGTTAATTGTGCTTCGCTCAATGAGGTCTGGCCGATTCGTCGAGGGTAGCTGCCGACGCCAAGTCCCTCTGCAATCAGGTCAGGCAATGCCCGGGCTCCTACTTCTGGTCGATCGAATGAGGCAATGGTTTTTAACAGATCGGTCCGCTCATGCATTGAACCAGGGCGGCCGAAGATATGCAGACCAGTCGGAATGAGGCGCTGCTCGATCTCCAGCAATTGCTCGTAGAGTTCGAGTACGCGAGCATCGCGTTCAGTTGGTGCTGAAGTTTGCTTTAATGACATGAATCTGTTTGCGCACTGCGACGGAGACCATGTTTGATAATCGCTTTGGTGCTGAGCCTGACTCGGAAGATATCAGTGTAATCGGCGTAATCGGTGGATGAATTTTGCTTAATCCAGCTTTGTTTCCGGATCGATCTTTACAAACTGAGCATGGAGTATTTTTGCCAGGCGTCTGGTGTCTTCGCTTGATTCAAACTGGCGCTGCGTGTCGATCACCACCACACGCACCCGCGTTCTTCGCAATTCGAGACTGAGCTGGTGCACTTCTCTCTCAATCGCGTGCTGCCTCATCGCTCGCATAGCATAAGCTTTCCTTTTCAGCGGCACGTTCGAGCGACCATCAGTAAACAACAGAAGCGTTGTATCTCCAAATTTTTCTTCGCATTGCCTGAGTAGATCAATTGCACAGACAAGACCCGTTGACAGCGGAGTACTTCCGCCCATCGAAAGATTATCCAGGACCCGGCGCGCTCGAAGTATGCTGCGAGACGGCGGCAGTTCAATCTTCGCGGTTGTTCCGTGAAATGAAATAATGGCAACGCTGTCGCGGTTGAGGTAGGACTTGCGGAGCACTCTTAAAATAGCGGTCTTGGCTCTGGCAATTCTGTTGACCGCCATGCTTCCTGACGTATCGATCAAGAAGAGATAGAGAGTTCCTTGTTTCTGTCTCAACAGCTTATAGCGAAGATCGCTTGCGCCATTCTGAGAGCTACTTCCAGCGCGACTGACCGCAATTGCTCGCAACGTCGCATCAAAGGCAATTCTTGAGCGAGACGTCCTGAAATCGACGGCCCTTGTGTACTTTCCTCGGGAATTTGCAGGATTGGTTTTTAATGCTCTGGAGCGACGGCTGTGTGATTGTGAGAAGCGGCTTCGTCCAGTCGAATGAAGTGCTTCGTCCAGCTTCAATCGTACTGACCTATCGTCGATAGCTGGAAACGAGTGACCTTCATCCAAATTGGGGTTGCCGCGTGCCGTAGTTGGACGCTTGCCGGGCGCCGGCGGCTGAACTGGTTGTTCTTTTGATCTTCCTCCTTTGGGACTTGGTCTTTGTCCCTGCCCGCCGTCGTCTGATGGGCCGTCGCCTGGTTTTGTTTCGGTGGGCGCTTGAGGAAAGACGCTCTCGACTGCTTGCTCGATCTGTTCGGCTGACGCTGTCTCATCCAACGCATCGCGACGCATCCGATGACGCAAAGCCATCGCGGAAACGTTCCTGACGTCGTTCTCCGTCACCTTTTCTCTTCTCGAAAGAGCGGCAAGAGATCGAGCCGCGCGGACGATGGTGAGCTCGCCTCGATGACCATCGATCGAGAGGTCAGCGCAGAGCTGCGCGATCTTTGTTAGAACTGATTTATCAACCGTGACGCGGCGCAAGTTCAAGCGAGCTTGAAGGATGTCCTCACGGATTTTGTCGTCCTTAGCAGCGTAAGATTCACAAAATTCTCTTGGATCGCGATCATAAGCGTCACGTCGCTCGATGATTGAAATACGATTATCGAGATAATTTTCGGTGCGAACCTCTGTGTGCAGACCGAAACGATCGAGCAGTTGTGGTCTCAGCTCACCTTCTTCGGGATTGCCTGAACCTATCAGTACAAATTTTGCGGGGTGTTCAATGGAGATGTTTTCGCGCTCGACCTTATTCCAGCCGGTAACTGCGACGTCTAAAAGAAGATCAACGAGATGGTCCTCGAGCAGGTTTACTTCGTCTATATATAAGAAGCCACGATTCGCACGCGCAAGAAGACCTGGATCGAACGCTTTCTTCCCCTGATTCAGTGCCCGCTCGATATCAATCGTGCCGCACACGCGGTCCTCGGTGGCTCCGAGCGGCAGCTCGACGACAGGAACAGTTTTACGCGTGATAGTTAATTCGACACCTTGATCTACTTTAGCCCGACAGTCGGCACACAGGTTTCTGGGTTCGGTTGGATCGCAACTGTAGGCGCAATCGTCAACGGCTGTGATAGCCGGTAGCAACTGTCCCAGCGCTCGCACTGCGGTGGACTTTCCTGTACCGCGGTGGCCCATGATTAGAACTCCGCCGATCAAAGGATCGATCGCATTCAGAGTGAGCGCGAGCTTCATCTCCTCCTGGCCGACAATGGCAGAGAATGGATACACCTGCGAGCGATACTGAGGCTCAACGTTTGTACTTTTCTTCTTTGTTGGAGTCTTTACAGACGAGCGCTTTGCCATTTACGCAACGGTTTTAGCTGAAAAGAGTCTGACCCGCAAGGACGATGAACCGACAGGGCTCGATACCAGGCAGCAAATCCCACCTCGCGGCAGCGTGGGCATCGTTCAAGTCCTTATCTACCAACAAGCGCATCTATCCCCGAGATCTTCAAATCCCACATCGCGGCAGCGTGTGGATCGTTCAAGTCCTTTCTATCAACAAGCGCATCTATCCTCGGGTCTTCAAATCCCACATCGCGGCAGCGTGTGGATCGTTCAGGCCCTTTCTACCAGCGAGGCAACCTTCGAGATCGCCAAATCCCACATCGCGGCAGCGTGGGGATTGGTTCAAGTCCTCTCTAAAATCGCGACCACCACGATCTCAGGGATGGTGCCGCGTCGGTAAAGAGGACTTGAACGATCCACACGCTGCCGCGATGTGGGATTCGTGTGCTTACGGGGTGGTTCTGGCGAATGTAGAGAGGACTTGAATGATCCACACGCTGCCGCGATGTGGGATTCGTGTGCTTACGGGGTGGTTCTGGCGAATGTAGAGAGGACTTGAACGATCCACACGCTGCCGCGATGTGGG
>Ga0207674_10001415_pt1 | contig 30986 bp, 29 predicted proteins | sample KBSCornC72_FD_184303 | JGI IMG/M metagenome (GOLD analysis project Ga0207674, IMG submission 184303) | Corn rhizosphere microbial communities from Kellogg Biological Station, Michigan, USA - KBS Corn C7-2 (SPAdes) (version 2) | ecosystem: Host-associated > Plants > Roots > Rhizosphere > Soil ...
GGACACTTGGTGCGTTCCCAAGGGCTCTCCTCAACGTCCGTTTTAGATCGCGCGTAACGTCTAATGCTGCGATCGCGCGCGATTCAGGAATTTGGAATCGTCGCCAATCAGTGGATGCGATGGCGGCCGAGGACCGCCGCGAGCCAATTCCTGGATCGCCAGCCCGATCTTCTCCCAACTCAATACCGCCAGGCAGATGATCACGATAAAGAGCAAGTCGATGAACTCGGTCCTCATGCCAGCAATCCTATCACGCGTTACGCCGACGCACTCTCGTCCTTGACCTCCATGTCGGGCACGTCCACATCCACGGCGAACATCGTGACCACCCGGCCTTCCCAGAGCACCTCAACCATGTGCTCGTAAGACGTGGGCTCGGATACCACCTTGAGGACGGCCCCGACCGGGATGGTGATCATCCGCCGCTTGCCCTCCTCAATACAAAGGGCTAGCGTGGATCGCTCCAAACTGAATCGCTTTCCGGTGAGCATGTGGCAACCAGCTCCACTGTGGAAGAGGCAATACGGCTTCCGCACTATCTCTATGTCCTAGTAGTACCACCGATACCGTCGGATGGCTATGGGAAGGTGAAGCAGCCCGGGATACTTACTTACTACCTATCGTGGAATTCATAACCAGTCGATCATTTCGGCGTCATGGCACACGGCCGCAACATTCTGAAATCGGAACGACGCAAGCGGGTTCGAACCGCCTGCACCAGCTCGATTCTTTTGTGCTGGAGCGATGATCGCGGACGCGAGCATTATGGCCGGGGCCGCTGCCTGGACCTCAGCGAACACGGCTGCGCGGTCGAACTGATCGAGCCGATCCCGCTCAGGACGAATATTTCGATGCGCCTTCCGGAGCTGGACATTTCTTCCTTCGCGTCGGTCCGGCACGTGACCCGCAAGGGCTCGAAATACCATGTGGGCCTGGAGTTCCCGCAAGCCGTGCGCATCCGGGTAAGAGATGCCGAACTGGTGGAAGCCGCCGGATAAAAAAATGGCCCGGCGGAGTGATTCTGCCGCCGGGCCTTTCTTGAGGGAAGAAAACTCTTGTAAATAAAGGGATCAGCGATTGTGGTTGCCGCCGCTGTTTCCACGCGACTCGCCGCCACGGTTCCCGCCGCCTCCACCGCGATTACCCCCGCCGTTTCCACGTGATTCGCCTCCGCCTTGCGGACGCGCTGTGCCAAAACCGCCGCGCTGAGCCTCGGGCCGATTCGCCACAGGAGCCGGACCGCGCTGCACCATCGGAGGACTGATCCGAACCGGCTGCTGCTGCTGTTGCGGAGGCGCGTTCTGACGCACCATCGGCTGCCGGTCTTGTTGAGGGCCGGGTTGCGAACCGGGATAACCACGAGCCGGCGGAACCTGTTGCGAAACGGACGTAGCTTGCGGAGCACGCACTGAAGCTGGCGCGCCGCGATCTGCTCCGCGTGATCCGTTCCGGTTCCCTTCCAGCCGTCTCCAGTTGCCGCCGTTTGTGTTGTTACTTCCATTGCCGATGGAGGGCACGGCGTTGTTCGAGACATTGTTTGACGGACGTGGTTGTGCCGCCGGTCCACGTGTCGCTGCGCCCAGCGACCCGCTGTTGCTTACGCCTCGGCCGCCCCCGCCGCCGCGAGTCGGAGCGAATCGCGTATTCTCACTCAGGCGCGGCGCCGACTGCGGACTCACCTGTCGATCCGACATGCGCCGCCCATCGCGCGATGCGCTAAAGGGCAGCCTGCCCTGCACCGAACCGGCCCGCGTCAGATCGGTATTCGAAGCGCGGACGAAATTGTTCGAATCGATTCTGCGGCCCCGGCCAAAATCGTTGGCGTTGATGCTGGTGACGCCGTTGCGCCCGTTCACGAAGCGCGCGTTACGGAAATTGTTTACCACGGTCACGTTGTTCACGATGGTGGTGTTGTTGTAGCCGCGTCCGTACCACGGCCTGTATCGTTCAAACGGAGCCAGAGGAACCCAGCCCACGTTTCCGAATCCGAATCCGACGCTCAGTCCGCCGCCGCCCCAGCCGAAGAAGCTGACCATCGCGGGTCTCCAGTAATGCCGCCCGCCGTATGCGCCCGGATACCAGGCCCATCCGTAGCTGCTCATGTACCAGTTGCCGTAATGATACGGAGCCCAACCCCAGGGATCGCCGCTGACCCAGGTCCAACCATAGAAATCGACGTATTCCCAACGGCCGACTCGATACGGCGCCCAGCCGGGATCCACCGCCGGAACCCAGACGTTGCCATAAGAAGGATCGTTCTGCCACTGGCCATAGGCATCCAGATCCTCGGCGCCAGACACATCGGGAGGAACGTAGCGAGCACTGATCGCGCGGTCCAGCGTGCGATCGCGATCGGCATTCCAGCGGTCCCAGTCGTCATTGGGAATGGCCGCGACGATCATGTATTCGGGATCCAAAGGAGTGCCGCGAGCTTCCATAGTGCGGCCGGCGGTCAGACTCTCCGAACCGCGCGGGCTGAAAATATCGGCGCGTCCGGATCGTACGGTGATTTCGGTGGCGCCGTCGGGCAGAACCGTGATGCGATAACTTCCCTGCTCCGTGGGCCGCACGGAAACCGTAGGCGTGCTGATCTCGACATCGGCGCTACTATTGCGCAGGACGCGGAACATCGTGGTGCCGCTGGCGATCTGGACCAGGTAACGTCCATATTCCAGCTCGCCGATGCGCACCTCGGAGGTGTTACCAATGCGAATCATATTGGCCGCGTCGAACTGAATTTCGGCCGTGGAGTTTTGTCCGGTGGCCAAAATATCGTTGACCAAGAGAGGGCCATTGGGTGCGGCGGCGGTCAGGTCGCTAGTATCGCCGCGGCGGACCGTGACGTCGCCATTCACCAGGCTGATGCGCGCTACGCCGTGGTCGGGTGCGTCGCCATCGTCCTGTTGTTGCTGGGGTGGTAATTGTTGTGACGACACTGGCAGGATCGACGCGCCAGCAAGCAGGATCGCTAGTATGGCTCCATGTGTCCGCTTCATGACCGTTTCCCGTGCCTAGAGTAGCAACTGCCGGGCCAAATGTAACCTCTTGATTCGATGAATATTTATCGCACGGCGCCTATTTCGACAGTGGTTGAAAACCACCAGCCTGCTGGGAATAGATCACTCTCCTAGTTTTGCGGGAAGTATGTCAGAATAGGACGAAGGAACCGGGCGTTCCGGTCAGGTGTCCAAGATATATGAAGTACTGGGCTTACTTGGCCGCCAAGCTGGTGATGGCGGGCGTATTTCTGTACGGACTACGGTTGAGCCTTGCTTACCTCCTCCCTGCTCCCAAGCCGGTCTTCCAAATAGCCGAGCCCTTTGGACACGATCTGGGCTACACGTTCCTGATGCTGCTGTATTCCCTGGTTGCGGTGGGGGTAGTGTGGGCGGTGATTCACGATCAGCGCTATCGCTGCCGGACATGCCTGCGTAGATTGCGCATGCCGATCCTGACCGGCAACTGGACGCATATTCTGCTCGGCCGGCCGCGAACCGAATATATCTGCCCCTTCGGCCACGGAACGCTGACCGTGGATGAGGTCCAGATCACCGGTCACCTGGTGCCCGATTGGGAACCACACGACGACATGTGGAAGGAACTCGTTTCGCTCGAAGATTCGAAGAAGTGATGCACATTTGAAGCACGGGGCATTCTTGAAAAAGGCAACAAAGGCGGACTCTTGGCTGTAAAACTGCGCATACCTCGAAATTCCCTGCTCTTCCGTTTTCTCAAAAACCCGTGGGGACGAGTGTTTCTGGTCACGTTCCTGGTGCTGGGAACCGCGTTCCTCAGCGTGTTTTCGTATTTCTACATTCACTATTCGCGGGAGGTCGAAGCGGAGCTGCGGGCGGGTCCGTTCGCCAACGCAACATTGCTGTACGCCGCGCCTCATCCGGTCGCCCTCGGTGAGGTAACGACCGGCGAGGACATCGCCACATATTTGCGGCGTTGCGGATATTCGGAATCGAGCACCAACCGCATGGGTTGGTATCGCGTTCGGCCGGACGCGGTGGAGATCAACCCGGGTCCGGACGCCTACGATCCGGAAGGCGCGGTGATCAAGATCGACAAAGGCAAGGTCACCCACATCATTTCCCTGCGCGATCACACCGAGCGTCCTCAGTACCTGATGGAGCCGGAGCTGGTCAGCAACCTGTACGACAAGAAGCGCGAGAAGCGCCGCATCAAGGCTTTCGATGATATTCCCAAGGTAATGCTCAACGCGGTGCTGGCCGCCGAAGACAAGCATTTCTTCCTGCACGCGGGTTTCGATCCGATTGGAATCATGCGCGCTGCATGGCGGGATGTGTTCGACCAGAGCCGTCTGGAAGGCGCGTCCACCATCAGCCAGCAGCTCGCCCGGACGCTAATGCTCGGGACCGAGCGCGGCTGGCGCCGGAAAATTCCTGAAACCTTGATCACGATGCAGCTTGAGCATAAGCTGACCAAGCAACAGATCTTCTATTACTACGCGAACTCGATTTACCTGGGCAATCAGGGAAGCTTCAGCATCCACGGTTTCGGCGAGGGAGCGCAGGTTTACCTCGGCAAAGATCTCAGCAAGGTCACGGTGCAGGACGCCGCCATGCTGGCTGGCCTGATCCAGAGTCCCGGAGGTCGTAATCCTTTTAGTCATCCGGACCGTGCACTGGCACGGCGCAACATCGTTCTCAAACAGATGCGCGAGAACGATTTCATCACGGAGAAACAGTATCAGGACGCTTTAGCCAGTCCTCTGGATGTGAATCGTGGCGCGGCCGACTCGAGCGACGCTCCCTACTTTGTGGACCTGGTGAACGACGAACTGCAGGCGCGCTTCCAGGATCACGATTTCTACAACAGCTCGAATCGTGTGTACACGACGCTCGATCCGGAACTGCAGCGCATCGCCATGGAAGCTGTGCGCGTGGGCATCGTAGAGACCGATCAACAATGGAAGCGCCGCAACAAGAAATACGGCACGCCCGAGTTTCCCTCGGCGCAGGTGGCCTTGATCGCTCTTTCGGCCGATACCGGCGAGCCTCTGGCAGTGGTTGGCGGTCGTAATTACGGCGTCAGCCAGCTCAACCACATCACCGCGAAACGCCAACCTGGATCGTCCTTCAAGCCGTTCGTGTATACCGCCGGACTGATGAGCGCCCTGGATCCCGCCAGCGCCACGGTTCTGACGCCGGCCACGATGGTAATGGACGAGGAAACGACGTTCTGGTACGAACACGACACGAAGAATTACACGCCCAGCAACTTTGGAATGAAGTTTGAGGGTCTGATGTCGCTGCGTTATGCGCTGGCGCACTCCAAGAATATTCCGGCGGTGAAAGTCGCCGAGATTGTTGGATACGACAAGGTAGCCGCGGTGGCGCATGCCGTCGGGCTGAATGAAGATATTCAACCGACGCCGTCCATCGCGCTGGGTTCTTATGAGGTGACGCCGCTCGAAATCGCCAGCGCGTACACGGTCTTTCCCAACGGCGGCGATCTTCTGAAGAGCGGCTTTATACGATCGATTCGAGATGCGAATGGGACCACTGTTTTTCAGTCCAAGCCCGAACGGAAACCGGCTATCGATCCGCGCGTGGCCTATCTGGTCGAAAACATGATGGAGGATGTTCTGCGTGGAAGCGGCACCGGCGCACGCGCCCGCTCCATGGGCTTCATCCTTCCTGCAGCCGGAAAAACCGGCACATCGCGCGACGGCTGGTTCGCCGGATTCACTTCCAAGATCATCTGTGTGGTGTGGGTCGGATTCGACGATAACCGCGACTTCAAGCTCGAAGGCGCCAAGAGCGCGCTGCCCATCTGGACGGAGTTTATGAAGCGCGCGCATCAGCTTCAGGCTTATAAGAACGTCCATTCCTTCCAAGCGCCGGATGGCATCGTCACGGTGGATATCGACGAAGAGACCGGTGAACTGGCTACGCCGAATTGCCCCAAGACCCACAGCGAAGTATTCATCGCCGGAAGCCAGCCCCTGCAAATCTGCCATCTTCACGGCAACGGGCATACGCTGGTGTCCGGATGGGATCCGGTACAGCAGAACGCTCCGGGTGCAGCTCCGGCATCTGAAAACAACGGTGTAGTGGCAGCGGTCCAAGCTCCGCCACAGCCATCGCGGGCCGCTCCGGCGCCGAGGAGCATTCCAGTCACACCAGCTCCAGCTCCGCAGTCTCAGCCTGAGGCCAAGAAGAAAGGTTTCTTAGGCCGGCTGAAAGACATCTTCAAATAAGAAGGCAAGTAAATCATGCGAAATAGATGGATTGCTCTGGTTGTGGTCCTCGCACCACTTCTGCGCGGCGACGCGACTCTGCGCTATCGCACGGATGTCAAAACCGCATCCGGCGTCCCAGGATTACCAGTCGGCGGAGGTCCGGATCCGGCCGGCACGCGCGACCTGCTGGTGCGCATTAAGGGCAACAAGGCGTATTCGACCCAGGGCAATCTGACTTCGATCATGAATCTGACCACCCAGGACATGACCTTGATCGATGCTGTCCACAAGCGTTTCGCCACGGTTTCGGCTAGCCAGTATGCCGAGCAGGTCAAGGCGGCACTTCAGACGATACCTACGGAAGCCCGCACGGCGCTGGCATCCATGAAGACCAGCGTAGACACCCGCAACACCGGAAGAACCGCGACGATTCAAGGCATCCAAGCCGAGGAACATGAATTCGTTCTGACGATGGATCTGCCGCCGGGAGGTCCTCCGCAAGCTGGTCCTCTCATGAAAATGTTCATGCAGATCTGGACGGCTAAGCCGGAAGAGGCGCAGCGCGTCCCAGCCCTGCAGGAGTTTCAGAACTACACGGCATCCGCGACGTCTTCCATGAATCCGATGGAGATGGTCAGGCAGGTTTTCAGCGCATTGCCTGGATTGGGCGACAGCCTCGGATCGATGGTCGCCGATATGTCTAAGAGCGGTTCGATGTCCATGCGCGTGCACACCGAAGTCACCATGCCCTTCCTGGCGGCCATGGCCCAGCAAGGCGTGCCGCTCCCTCCCGGTTTCGATGCCAGCGCGCCGGTGATCGAGATGAATCAGGAACTGACCGAGCTTTCCACCGATCCGATAGACGGTGCGCTGTTCGAGATTCCGCAGGATTTCCTGCCGGCGTCGTTAGAAGAAATACTGAAGGGCGCGGGCGGCGTCACGGCTTCCTCACTCAAAGCCCAACAATAGTCATTCGCGCAGAGTCCTCGTGGTAGGATTGAGTCTCACCCGCCCTGTCTCGCGTTTTTCGAAATCAAACTAGTCTATGTTGGAATCCAAGAGAGTCCTGGCTGTGCTCGAAGACTTGTTCTTCACCGTCAAAATCAATGAATCCGCGAAACGAGCGGGTTTGGGGATTACGTTCGTCAAAAGCGAGCTCGACGTGCTGGAGCAAGCCAAGAACAAGCCGGCACTGATTATTCTCGATCTGAACTTCGCCGGGATTGAACCGCTGAAACTGATTCACAAGCTGAAATCGGATGAGAACACCAAGGGCATCAATCTGCTGGCTTACGTTTCGCATGTCCAGGGCGATCTTAAGCTGCAGGCTCAGGAAGCCGGCTGCAACATGGTGCTGGCGCGCTCAGCGTTCTCGCAGAATCTGCCCCAGATCCTGAAACGCCACGCCGGCTAACTAGTGCTGGCGAGCCCGATCGTAATCTGCCGCCAACTGCTTGGTGATCTTGTCCGCTACGTCCGCGCTCGCGCCGCGAAACTTCGCCCCGTTGCTCTCCTGCGTTGTGGACCAGATTACGTCGCCATCTTTGTTCACTAATCGAACGGTTCCCAGAGCTTCATGCTTGCGCTCGCGGATGTCCGTGGACTCCTTATCACCCACGCTGACACTCAAGGATCGGGCGGCTGTGGAAGTGCGCGTCGAGCGCGACCCTGTACCGACGCCCCCGTGGAGATCGACACTGTCAGACGATTGGAATTGGTCAGTATAGATCAAATCTTCGGCGGCGCCGCGCAGGATTGCATCGGCACGTTCCGGATTCTCGGTCAAGACATACAGCTTCGCGCCGTGCAGACTGGCGATGAGCAGATCGCGCATCTGAGCTGCCGTTTCCCCGCCCGTGAGCCGCTCGACATAGATCCGATTGATACTGAGGAGTTGCTTCGATAAGTCTTCTTGAGCATGAGCCGACGCTGCGACCAGAAGCAAGATGCTGAGTTTGGTCATTGATTCCGCGCCTTACGAGCTTGTTCATCCTGATACTGGACCTTTTGCCCGGTGCGCGCCTCCAGACTGGCCAGCATTGGTCGAATGCCGTCCTTGTTTACCCGAAATACCCACGCCTGCTGTTTGCCGTCCTCACCGGTGAAGCCAATCGTCAGGAAATGCTTACGAGATCTGCTCAGCAGGAACACCGGCGAGATCAGCAGCGCCAGCGCCAGACGGCGGTTGGCCTGCTGTCCATACTCGATCAGGTTGACGTGTTCATACGCGACCCGGACTTGAGTCTTGCCGGCGTAGAAAGCCAGGTAATGTTCGTCCGCCAGCGCTATGGATCCCTGCGTACCGGATTCCACCCGGTCCGCGGTGCCCCCGATATATTCCACGCTCGTCTGGGCCTGCATGACGACCGCAGCAAAGAGCCCTCCAACAAGAACCAGATTCATCCAAACTTAAGTCGCCGCTCGGTTTAAGAATTCTCCTGGGAATACACTGGAGTCACATGGACCTGGCCGACTGTATGAGTTTGACTGTATGAGTTTGGATGATGACGTAATCGTGAGCCCGGATACGCTCCGCGAAAACCGGATTCCTCCCCGCCAGTCCCGTACCCTCAAATGGCCAGTGCTGGACGCGTTCGGGGCTCCCTCCATCGACCTGGAGCAGTGGAGACTATCGATAGGAGGCCTGGTTTCGAGCCCTATCTCCTGGACATGGAATGAGTTCCATGCATTACCTAAAGTTAAAGTATGGGCGGACTTCCACTGCGTAACACGCTGGTCCAGGCTGGACAACCTTTGGGAGGGAGTCGCCCTAAGAATTTTGATCGATCAGGCGGGAGGCCTCCATCCGGCCGCCAAGTTCGCCCTGGTCCGCGCCCATGACTATGACTGGACCACGAACCTTCCCCTCGAGTACTTGCTCGCCGAAGACGCACTGGTGGCGCTTACCCACGACGGCCAACCGCTGAGCCTCGAACATGGCGGTCCGGCACGGCTAATCGTCCCCCAGTTGTACGCCTGGAAAAGTGCCAAGTGGTTGGTAGCAATCGAGTTCCGGGAAACAGATGAAGCTGGATTTTGGGAGGAGAACGGTTATCATATGCGGGGCGACCCTTGGAAAGAAGAGCGTTTAGGGTACTAGCCGTCCCGTAATATGCCGATAACCGGTTAGAATAGCCTAAAGCCTCGCTTTCAAATATTCCATGCTTCGGTTCGCCGTTATTACGCCTAATCCGCTGGCAGCAGACGCAATAGAGATGCTGGCCCAAGAATCAGGGGCGTTCGAGGTCTGTTATAAGGCTTCGCCAGTCCCGCCGGCGAAGGAAGTGCTGCGGGTGCTATCGATTCAGAATCCGGCTGTGATTCTGATCGACTTAGGCGATTGGGACGAAGCTTCGCGGGTTGTAAACGAGATTCAGCACAGTAAGACCCGAGCAGTGATCATCGGTTTCCGGCCGCGCTGGAATCGTGCCGAACAGCTTACCTTCGAAGACGCGGGCATCTTGGATCTGCTCCACGAGCCCTTTTCCCCTGGCGATATCGAAGGCGGCACTTACGATGCCGTACATCGGCGCTATCCGATCACGCATGAGAACATTCTGGCGTTCCTGCCGGCCAAAGCCGGAGGGGGCTGCTCCACAGTAGCGGTCCACGTGGCGGCCGCTCTGGCGCAGGGATTGAAAAAGAAGGTTCTGCTGATCGAAGCCGACCGGCGATCCGGTCCTCTGGCTGTGATGTTGAACCTGGAGCGTCACAAGGGAATACCCGACGCGTTGGAGCACCACGGCGCGATGAGCCCTCTGGAATGGCGCCAGGTGACGGCGCCGCTTCTTGACATGGATCTGCTGCTGGCAAATCCCAACCGGCGCGGCCGGCTTCCGACCTGGGCGGATTACTATCAGCTTTTGTTGTTTGCGCAAAAGCAATACGACTACATCGTGGTGGACTTGCCCGAAGTCATCAATCAGGCTACGGCAGAGTTTGTGCGCCACGCGCGCGCGGTTTTCGTCGTAAGCCAGCCGGAGCTGCCCTCGCTCAAACTGGCGAAGCTTCGCCGAGCCGAGCTGGAATCCTGCGAGGTCCCAGCCGACCGCGTGAAGATGCTGGTTAACCGCTGGGAGCGAAGCAAACTGACCAAGCAGGACGTCGAAAAGCTTTTGGAAACGACGGTTTTCGGAACGCTGCCCAACGATTACAAGGAAGTCCGCAACGCGATGGCGGAGACCCGGTTGACGGCTCCCAGCAGCGCGTTCGCCAAGGCTTGCGACGCTCTGGTCCAGGAAATCAGCAGACTTCCGGTGACGCCGATCGCGCGGCCCAAGTTCACACTGCTTCGCAAGCTAGGCACAGTGAGCACCTAGTTCCGTCGCAATGCGCAAGCCGCCGGATTTCGCTACCACAATGCCGCGGTAGCCAACTTTGCGCCTTCGACCAGCGCGCGCAGCTTCGCCCAGGCGATCTGTGGATGCGTTCGGCCTCCGAAGCCGCAATCCGCGCCAGCAATCACATTCTCTTTCCCGAGCAGTGTGGCGAATTTTTGAATGCGCTGCGACACCAGCTCCGGGTGTTCCACAACGTCGGTCGAATGCGTGATCACGCCAGGAATTAAGATCTTTCCTTCAGGCAGCTTGGCCGTTTCCCAGACGGCGTATTCGTGCTCGTGCCGCGCGTTGGCTCCTTCAATCAAGTATGCCTGGGCTTTCACGGCGAGCAGAATATCCACGAGGTGCTTCAATTCCAGATCGTAGGCATGCGGACCGTGCCAGCTTCCCCAACAGAAGTGATAGCGGACCCGGTCCTCCGGGATGCCGCGCAACGCATGGTTCAGCGCCTCCACCCGCACTTGGCACCGGCGCTGGAAGGCTTCCAGACCCATGCCGATGCCGATTCGGTCCCAGAGCGCGGGCAGCCAGGCGTCATCGATCTGCAGGATAATGCCCGCCTCGACGATCGCTTTGTACTCCTCACGTAAGGCCTCCGCCAGAGCGAACACGAAATCCTCATCCTTCGAGTAATGTTCGTTAGAGCGATAGACTTCCAGGCTCGCGGGAGCGGTGCTCGTCAGGAACCGTTCGCTCCCGGGACCCGCGCCGGCCTTAAGTAGATCAATCTCGCGTTGCAACACCGCATGGCCGGTATAAGTGATGGGGCCGGTACAAATCCAGTGGTTCCGCACCTTTTTGATCTGATCGCCCGGCTCGAAAAAAATTGTGCCGCGCTCGGATGCCCACTTGTAAAAATCCGCAAACTCCTCCCGATCTTTGCCCAGCGCAATCATCGGCGGTCCCTTCCGCTCAACCGCCGTGAATCCGCCGAAGCGATCATCGGTGAAGGACAGCCAGTCGCCGCCTTTGGTGTACTCACCTTCGTTGATGATGTCCAGGCCGGTCTGGCGCTGGCGCTGGACGAGTTGTCGTACGGCGCCTTCTCCCGTCAGGCCGTCGGGTGCCGGCAAGCTGCCCACGTGAGTGGTTAGAATTTTGTGCTCGCTCCGCTGCATGGCTCGATTATACGGGCGCGACCCTCCGGCGCTGCCCCAGTTACTTGGTAAGTCCGGAGATGCCATAGTCTGTAGGTAGTGCTATGCGCGTTCTTGAATTGAAGGTTCCGCCTCCCGCCGTGGCTTTGGTTACGGCGATACTGATGTGGCTGGTATCGCGCGCCGCACCGGCGTTTGCTTTCGTGTTTCCAGCGGGTAATCTCTTCGCCGCTGGTCTCGCGACCCTCGGCCTCATCGTTGCAATTTCAGGCGTCGTGACATTCCGCCGAGCCCGAACGACGCTCAATCCCACCAAGCCGGAATCATCTTCTTCGTTAGTAAGCTGGGGGATCTATCGGGTCACCCGCAATCCGATGTACCTGGGCCTTCTGTTGGAATTGACCGGCTGGGCAATCTTCTTGTCTAACTCGCTTGCCTTCCTGTTTCTTCCTGCATTCATCGTCTATATCAACCGTTTCCAGATCGTGCCGGAGGAGCAGGCTCTCACCTCCCTGTTTGCAGGGGAATTCGTCGCTTACCAGTCTCAAGTGCGTCGATGGTTGTAGGGACGCCAGCAAACATCCTTACTTTTTCAACGTCGACGTCCAATTCACGATCACGTTATACGGCGCCGAGTTTGCCGCGGAGGCCGGAACCGGAATCAGAAACTTCTGCCCGTCGCGCGTCATATCCCAAAAACGCACCTCGCCCGGCAGCTTGAAGAGCGCCTTGGGAGTGCCCGGCTGGAAGCCCGATTTCATGTCAATGTCCACCGACATGATGTTTCCGTCGCGAGCCATGTAGAACATCTCCTTGCCGTCGCCGCGCCAGTGTGGGCTGACGCCGCCGCCCTTCGAGATGATCCATTGCCCGCCGGTACTAGTGCCAGTCTTGAGGTCAAAGGACCGTACGTAGGCTTCATCCTTACCGGACTCGTCGGATGTGTACGAAAAGAACCTACCATCCGGGGAAAAACGAATCCCGCGCTCATTAAACTGAGTCTTTACCAGGGGTATCAGCTTGCGGGTCTCCGGCGTTCCTTCGGCGGGCAGCAGCCAGCTATCGCTCACTGCGCCACCGGTCGAAACGGCCAGGAAGCGGCCATCCGGCGTCCACTCATGGACAAAAACGATGCCTGCTTCTTTGGGAGGCTTAAAGAACAGCTCCGGGGAGCCCGCGCCGTTAGCGGCCTTCTCATACACACCATAGCCGGGGAGCGTGGCGTAAACGATCCGGCTGCCGTTGCCTCGCCACGTCGGCGAGATTTCCGTTCCAGGCTCAAACGTCAACCGCGTATCCACACCCCGCTCCAACTCGAACACCCATAGATCACCGTCATGGGACGTGGCTACGCGCTTGCCGTCCGGTGAGAGCGAGATAGCGAAGGTGTACTGCTTCAATTCCCCCACGGTCGATAGCACTTTGCCGCTACGGTCCAACCACGTCAAGATCCCGTTCGTGCCTGTTTCCGTGCTGGGTCCAGCCGCAGTGTTCTTACTGTGAACCAGCACGCCGGTCGCGGAAGCGGAGAAGCCGGTTGGCGTCACGTTCTCGGCGATGGGCACGGCATCTCCAGTGAGTTCGTTACGGCGGGGATCAAACGGTTGTGCCATCAGCGTACCAAGCGCCGCAACACTCGCGGCTCCCCGTACAAACAGCAAATACCCCTGCTTGGAGTTCGGCGCGGTTACGTACGCTACGGGAGAACTGTCCGCTAATAGCTGGTGCGGAGTTGCTTGGGAGCCTTCTTCCAAGGACGCGACGAAGATCCCCTGCAGATTCCAGTAAACGAAGTGCTTGCCGTCCGGAAGCAGCGACGGGAAGGCCATAGCCTGTATGGCACCCACCGCAGTAGCTGTTCCGCCACTGGCGGGAACTTGATGCTGCGGCACGGGTGCGCCCGCTCCGAATACGATCTTGCCTTCAGGAGACCAAAAGCCTCCTCCCAGCAGACCCTGAATCGTGCACAAAGTTTGAGCCGGGCCGCCGGCGGTTTCGATCTTTTTCAATTTCCCATCCGCCCCGAACACCACATAACGGCTGTCCCAGGACCAGAACGGTGCGCCGGCCACGCCGTCCGTGCCATCCAGAGGCCGCGCTTCGGAGGTAGAGAGTGAGCGAATCCACAACTTGGTCTGCCCCTCCGCTCCCCGGGCCACGAAGGCTAGCTGGCGGCCATCGGGGGAAACCGCAGCTCCCGCCAAACCGCTGCTGCTCGGCAGTCCGATCTCAAAGCGGATCGCATCGGGAACGGGAATTTCGCGATTGAGGTAGGCGTAGGTTCCGCCCGCGCCCAACGCGAGCACAACCGCGGCGGCCACAGCGGGCCACAGCCAGTTCTTACGCGGCGTTTGGACCGGTATCGGCACGCTGGCACTCGCGCTGGACATGCTCGTGGGCGGCGCGTCCAGATCGATCAGTTCCAGCGTCGGCTTCAAGTCCCGCGCGGATTGCCAACGGTCGTCCGGCTTCTTCTCCAGGCACTTTCTTACCACGCGCTCCAGCGCCCGCGGCGTCGCCGGTTGACGCTGACTCATTGGCGCGGGCTGATCTTTGAGCAGCGCAGCCAACACGGCGGCCTGGGTGTCGCCGGTGAACGGACGCTGGCCGGTTATCATTTCGTAGAGCACGACGCCGAAAGAGAAAATGTCGGACCGCTCGTCGGTCTCCTTGCCTTCCACCTGCTCCGGCGCCATGTAGTACAGCGTTCCGAGGATGGCGCCCGCGCGGGTGATGGGCTCGGTCATGGTTTCTATACTGGCGGCGGAATCGCTGCTCAGTCTATCGGTACTGAGCTTTGCGAGGCCAAAATCGAGGACCTTGACACCGTTCCTGGTGATGATAATGTTGCCCGGTTTCAAGTCGCGGTGGATCACGCCTTTGGCATGCGCGGCAGCCAGAGCGTCAACGATTTGCACGGCATAGCTCAGTGCTTTGTCGAGCGGCAGCGGGCCGCGCCCGATGAGCTTCGACAGAAGCTCGCCTTCCACCAGCTCCATGACCAGATAATTGGGCCCGATATCGTAAAGCGTGCAGATGTTGGGATGATTGAGCGCGGAGATGGCGCGGGCCTCGCGCTCGAATCTGTCGTTGAACTCACGCGACGAAACCTTGATCGCGACGGGCCGGTCGAGGCGTGTATCGGCGCCGAGGTATACCTCGCCCATGCCCCCCTTGCCGATCATCGACACAATCTTGTAGTGACCGAGTTGTTCGCCAGAGGATAAGGACATTGGATGTGAACGATTCTATCCCAATCAAGTTTTGTTTTGGAACAGGTCGGGTTCCGTCAGTGATATAAAGAATTGGAATCAGTGGTACATATGGAGGGCCATGAAGAAGATGAAAATATTGGCATTGGCGGGAATGCTTGGACTACTGCGGATGGCGGCCGCGCAAAGCGCCGATGATTATCGCGGCGGTTGGAGAACAGACAAAGGGGACGCCCACACCTACGAGTTCTCGATTCGCGGCGATAAGGTTAGGGGCATCTACTGCACCTACTGCGCCGACGCCACTACGTTGGCCTTTGTCGATGGAACGCTCGGGCCGGATGGCCTCAACTTCGTAGTGACCCATGTGAAGCCCGACGGCGCCACTGCCTATGTGGACAAAGCGATCGCCAAGTTCGATAACGGGAGTCTCACGGTGACGGGGACCAGTGGAGCAACCGGCGGCGCGAAGTTCGTTCGGACTCTTATCAAAGATCCGCGCGGTCCGGATCCTCTGCCGGTCATCGTTTCAACTATCCCGAAGGCTCTTTCGACTCCTGCCGTGGTCTTTAATCAGCAAGGCGCTACTAAGCAAGGCGCCGCTGCGCCGCCGCGTGCCCCGTACATCCAGCCGGGACCATGGAAGTCCGCGCTGACCGAAAAGGATGTGCTGGGGGTATGGCTGGGCTATGGCGTGGGCGCTCCCAAGCAGTTCTTCATCTTTAAAAAAGTGGGAAACAAGCTTCGCGGCATGGTCTGCGGAACTTGTGATAACCCCTACACCATGGCCGCGCTGGATGATTTCGAAATCCGAGGCGACACCCTGAAGTTCAACATCCTCCATGAAGACTGGGGGGACGGGACGTTAGCGACGTTCGATAAACATGTGACCGCTCACATAGGCTGGAATGAATTGAGGCTCACTACAACGGCGGACCATCAACCGCCGCCTCGACCCACGCCTCCCGGCATTATCCCCGGCTCGTCGCTCACAGGACCAATTCCTATCGAGGCGACGTCGGGAAATCATTGGCCCGAATGGCCCCCAAAGAATACGTCCTTGCCTCATTAGCGGACAAAGCCAGCGGCCAGAAGGTGCCGCCGGGGACGGCTCGCCATTACCTTTGCTGCCGCTGCCTTCGCCGCGCTTCGATCGAGTTAATGATCACCTGGAAACGCGGATCTTGACGGATGCTCGCGAGCCGCGGGTCCTTGCGAAACCAATCCGCCCGCTCGTCGCCATTGCGATAGGCGCGATCCAGCCATTCAATCGCCTTCGAACTGTCCCCTAGCACCGCGTAGAACTCCGCGGCTGCCAATGTTGACGGAAACGCGGCGGCCGCAAACTTTTCCGTTTCTTGGTCCATTGTCTGAAGAGCTTCTTTGCGCTTACCCTGGACGGCAAGCAAGAGGGCTCGGGCTTCGCGCCACATAAAGTTACCGGCGAAGGCAGGCCGTTTCTCTTCCAGCAGCGCTTCCGCCTTTTCTAATTGACCGCTATCGAGGTAAGACAAATTCAGCAGCGAGACACCACTGATGTTTAGAGGCGCCTGCTCCAGGATTCTTTGCTGCTCGCGAATAGCTCCCGCGAGGTCTCCCTCGGTTCGAAGAGTGTCGCTCAGGAACATGCGGGCCGGCATGAGCAGCGGCGAGCGGTTCAGGAGGCCGCGGGCCAATTCTTTGACCTGGGCGTGTTCTTCGTTTTGCCAGTAATAAATCTCACGCCACAAGAGCGCTTCATCCGCCAGAGGATCTCGCGCCAAAGCCAGGTCTAGTTGCGCGGGCACAAGCTCTTTGCGGCCTTGCATCAAATAAACGGCCGCGAGTGCGGTGTGAACATCGTCGAGGCTGGGTTCTTCCTGAGCAGCACGTCCCAGTTCCTCCTCGGCTCTATAGAGCAGGTTCGTGTCATTTACATAGCCGTTGAGAATCTCGACCGCGTAGTTGAATGCGTGGTATCGGAGGGCTTCCGCGAAGTGGGGATCCAGCGCGAGTGCTCGTTCGAGCAATTCCTGGGCCTTCGGAATGTCGTTCTGTCCCCGCTGAAATTGCATAGCCAGGGCGAAATTGGCGTTAGCTTCCGGGTTCGAGGATGGTTTGAAGGGTGCACTGGGGGGCTGCTTGCTTCGGGACAGTTGCCAGACAAGTCCCGCCGCCAGCAGAACAATCGCAGCTACTGCGGCCCACAACCAACGCTTCCCACGGTCCGTTCCGAACTTGTGAGCCGCGCCAGATTGCAACGCTTCGAGCTCCGACCTGATCTGAGTCGCGTTCTGGAATCGCTCTTCAGGTTTCTTGGCCAAGCAGCGCTCGACGATCGCCCTTAGTCCGGAAGGCACACTTGCTGGAAGCGCTGGTGCGGCTTCGCGGAGGATCGCCGAACTTACTTCGAACATCGTCGGACCGTTGAATGGCCGCCGGCCGCTCAGCATCTCATAGAGGACCACTCCGAATGCCCACAGATCGGCGCGAGCATCCGCGGGACGACCTTGCAAGATCTCGGGCGCTATGTAGTGAGGAGTGCCCACCACGCTTCCGGCAGCGGTCAACGACTCCAGCGTGAGGGTGTCGTCCGTTTCCCCGGCGATCATTTGTTTGGCCAACCCGAAATCCAGAACCTTTATATGGAGCCGGGCGTTCACCATGATGTTCCCCGGCTTGATGTCGCGGTGCAGGATCCCCTTGGAGTGCGCGGCTTCCAGAGCGTCCACTATCTGTCTGGCGAGCGCCAGGGCTGCTTTGGTCTCAACCGGCTTCTTACCGATATAGACGCCGAGGGTTTCGCCCTCCAGCAGTTCCATCACCAGGAACGGCCGTCCGTCCGCTTCGCCCACGTCGTAGACCGCGCAGATGTTCGGGTGATTCAGCGCTGAGGCCGCGCGCGCCTCGCGCTCGAATCGGTCCCAAGCGCCGCCGCGGGCAATCGTTTCCGGCAGGACCTTGATTGCAACCTCCCGGCGCAGGCGCGGATCCCGCGCGCGATATACTTCACCCATGCCGCCGGCGCCGATTGGTGCAAGGATTTCATAGAGACCGAGTTTTTCGCCCGCAGAGAGCGGCATGGGAGTGAGTCAGCTAAGTCTACCCCATCAAGACGCGCTATTGGCTCGGATGCTTGATAGGGTACTGGCAGTTGATAGAATCGAGTCTTGAATCACTTAAAAACGACTTGCTGGCGGCTGCTCATCACAGCGCTTCTCTTGCCAATCGGCGCGCCTGCGCAGTGGCTAAACTATCCGAGCCCGGGAGTACCTCGGCTGAAAAACGGCAAGCCAAACCTATCCGCTCCGGCGCCGCGCGCTGCGAATGGCAAGCCGGACCTCACGGGTGTCTGGTTGCACGAGCGCTCCGCGACCGAGGAATTCAAGCGTATTTTCGGCTCCTCGTACGAGGCCGAGTCGCAAGCTGCCCTGATCGGGATGGAACTGGAATCGGTGCACAAGTACGCTCTCAACATCCTCCTCGATTTCAAGCCGGAAGAGTCTCCTCTACGTCCCGAAGCCGCGGCGCTGATGAAGAAGCGGGCAGACGAGCGGAAGGTCGACAATGTCTGCCATGGCGAGTACGGCTGGCCTGTGGCAGGGCTGCTGGCCGAGCCCTTCAAAATCGTTCAGGCGCCGAAAGAGACCATGATTCTGTACGAAGTCGACGGCCTCCACCGGCAGGTTTTCACGGATGGACGCAAATTCCCAGCCACCTTCGAATTTCCCGCCTATCTCGGATATTCCACCGGAAGCTGGGAGGGCGACACCTTCGTCGTCGAGTCGCGCGGTTTCAATGACAGGACCCCGCTGGACGCTTTCGGACATCCCCGCAGTGAAGCCATGCATGTGACGGAGCGTTTCCGGCGTCGCGATGTCGGACATCTGGATGTTGAGATGACCTTCGACGATCCCGAGATGTACAGCCGGACGTTCAGCGTCAAGGTCGGCTACGAATTGGTTCCGGATAACGATATCTTCGAGATGTTCTGTACGCAGAACGAGAAGGATCGCGCCCACATGGTGAAGTAGCTGGCCTGCGGCTAATTCGCGGGTGCGCCCGGCGTTGTTTGGAATCCCCCGAATAACTTCCGTCCGTCCGGCAGAGTAACAGTGCGGGCGTTGGCCACGTTGCTGCCGTTCTTGGCGCGATAACCTTCCACCGTGACTTGATCGCCCTTCTTCAACTCGGTTTGTTTCCAGCCCCGGTGCAGCAGGCCGTTGGGGCTACCCATTTCGAAGCTCCATCGGGTGACCTTGTCGCCCTCACGCTTTCCGTCGACGTACAGCCAGGCGTGCGGATTCGTCCATTTGAAGCCGGTCACTGTACCTGAGAACGTGACGAGCTTGTTCTCGTCGTACTCGGCAGAGAATGCATGATGCGCGGAGATTCGTATCGTCGCCAAAAGCAGCACGATAGCCGCCAGGTATAATGTCCTGCTCATTTTAAGAAATTCTTTTCATCTTACTCCAGTGCGACTGGACGATCGAAAACGACGTCGAGTGCGGCGCCCTGCCGCAGTTCCACTTCGCGGCCGCGCGTGAGAAGCACCGTAGCGAGGCCGACGGCTGCACCTGCTCCTGCTCCGATGCCGGCTCCTCGCGCGCTTTCATCCACAATCGCTCCCAGCGCGGCGCCGCTGCCTGCGAGGATCGCGATGCGTGCGGCATCCTGGCCGTGTGTCGAGCCCTCCTGAACGGAGTTTTCTTTGCCGCCCACCTTTTGCTCGCCCGCGCCGGAGTCGACCGAAGCCAGCTTCGGCGAAAACTTGTAGACCGACCCGCTGGCGAGCGTAATGCTCTCCAGGCGAATCGCGAGTTCGGCGCGGCCCTTGACGCGTCCGCTGCGCTTGGTATTGGTGACCACTCCCTGTACGTAGCTGCCCACCGGCAAGACTATATTGCCGGCGACGCTGATCGGAGTTCCGGTTCGCAGGTAGACGTAATCGCCGTCCTTGGCTGTGCGCGTGGTGATGGAGTTTTCCATCCGCAACATGACATGGGCGCCTTGCGGAATTTCTGCGGCGATGCCGGCGAGTGCGAAAACCAGGAACAACGTGGAGAGACGCATGGCGGTACACTCCTGCCTGAATAATAGCTCCGTTATTCGCAGCGCGCGATACCGTCTTCCAAAGAAAATGAATCCGCCGCTCAGTCAATCGCGTCAACGTAATCACTTCGCATGGCGCCCATCAAGTGTCAGACTGTAGCTTGGATGGAGAATCACATGATGCGAGACACATTGTTCTGCAAAATACTTCCGCTCGCTGCGTGCCTGCTACTCCCCCGGCTCGTCTTGTCACAGGTTCCGAGGCAGAGTGAAACGTTAAGTGTTACCGGTTATCCTGGCCAGGTTCCTGTCATTCAGATGAATGGCAAGTCCTACGTGGAAATCGAAGCATTAGCTCGCCTCACCAGCGGCTCACTCGCTTTTCGGGCTAGGCAGATTATCTTAACGCTCCCCACTTCAGCGCCGACTACAGCGGCTCCGGCGACAAACCAGCCGGCGGGATTCTCCAAAGAGTTTCTGCGGGCGGGTATTGAACAGATGACGGCGATCAGGGAGTGGAGAATCGCGATCGTTAATGCCGTCCAGAGCAGCTTCCCGGTGACAGATGATTGGGTGGCGGGCTATCGCAGGACAGCTGATAGCAAGCTCGCATTAGCGTCCGCCGCAATCGCTACGGATTCTGACCGAAGTGCTTTCACACTGCTCAGTAACGAGTTCAGCAAGATGCAAACGCTCAGCGACAAGTATCTGGCACTGCGAAAGAGCCTCACTTACATCGCTCCGGACTCGTTGGACAACGATCCATTGGATCAGCAGATCCTGAGCTGCGCACGTGGCCTATCGTCGTTTGCTGCGAGTGATCAATTCCAGGACGTCCCCGCGTGCCACTGAAACCATCATTTCACTTTTGCATACGATAGGTTCCGCGTTTTCACCTCGATCTTCCGCGTTTTCGCGGTAACCGTGGTGGATCCCAAGTGGTTCACGCCATCCGGCAGCGTTTCGAAAATCGCCTCCATGCTAACCGGGTCTTTGGGGCTGCCGAGTGTGGACAGGACGGTCACACTTAGCAATGCCTTGGAGACGGGATCATAGGTGAACGTCATGGAGTCCCCCCGCTGGTGGTAATCTTTGAACCGGATCTGGGACTTGCCGGGCGCGGACTTCTCCAGCGACGCTTCCCCGCGACCCAGCATGGCATCCAGCGCTTCGGGATCAGGGGGAACGTAATACCCGATGAGCGTGATAGCCCTCTCGATGTAATCCTGAAGATCGGCCTTCTTACGCACGGTTGGCCGGTTGGACAGTCCGTTCGCACGGGCCTCATCGTCTTGGTTGCCTACGGGAGTCTTCACGACTTGTCCGGAGGCGTCATAGCGGCAGGCTGCGTCGCTGGCGGATTGCAACTTGCCCTTTACCAGAACCTCCGTATGCTCGGTCCAGGTGTATCCACGCAGAGCCAGGTTACTGTAGGCTACCTCGGCCCGAATTTTACCGACTTCATCGGTTAGATGCGCATCGGCGCCCTGTGCATGAAGAGGCCACGCGGGAATGAGCGCACACAGAAACCCAACGGTCCACGAAGATTTAAAGCTTCGCATCGTAGAAATGCTGATGCGTCTTTATGCGCGACGATGCAAAACTTTGCGCGACTTGCCTACTGCTGGTGTGGATCGCCTGCAGCCGGTGCGGGCGCGGCTCCAGGGTCGGGTAATACCGCCTTGCCGTCGAGACCGAACACCAGCAGCTGAGGCTTCGACCGCGCGGTGATCGCTCCCGGGTTGGTCACTCCTGGACTCTGCGTGCCACCCGAGCCGCCCGTCAGCGCGATGTACTGCTTCCCGTCGATGGCGAAAGTGATGGGAGGCCCCATGCCGTTGTGCAGCCCGGTGGGTAGCTCGAGCAGTTGTTCGCCCTTGTCCGCCGAGTACGCGATCAAGCGTCCATCCGGCGCGACCTGGAACAACAGATTGCTCGCGGTGCTCAGCGTGCCGCCGAACCTGCTGTTGCCCACCGGCACGCGCCATCGGATCGACTGTTTAACCGGGTCATAAGCGACCAGTGTGCTGACATTGCCGCCTTCGAGCGGCTCAGGACCAATGGCCGGTCCCGCCGGTTTTCGCGTCATTCCCTGCGTGTTTTGCTTCAGACCGGTTTGCCCTGCTCCGCCTACGCGCGCGGGGTCTGGTTTGAAATCGTAATCCACCGCATAGGTGAACGTGTCCCAACCCCTGCTCGGAACGTACACTAGACCGGTTTGGGGATTGTAGGACATGGGCGACCAGTTGTGCGCGCCGCCGCCGCCGGGCGATACGGGCGTCGGATCCTTGCCGTACTTCACCTCGGTGTTGATGATCGGCCGTCCGGTCTTCTGATCGATTCCCTTCGCCCAGGTGACTCGTGAGAACGGCTGCCCGGATATAAACTCGCCCGTAATGCGATCGAGCACATAGAAAAAGCCGTTCTTGTTGGCCTGCATGATGACCTTGCGCGTCTTACCGTGGATGTTCAGATCCGCCAGGATCATCTGCTGCACGCTGTCGTAATCCCACTCGTCGCCCGGGACCATCTGGTAGTGCCACTTGAGCACGCCCGTATCCACGTTCACGGCAACGATGGAAGCCACGTATAGGTTGTCGCGGCCGGTGCTGGTGTCCTTGGTTTGAAGTGAGGGGGCACGAAGCGCCGAAGGCCAAGGCTCGGCATTGCCTGTGCCAACGTACACCAGCTCGCTCTCGGGGTCGTAGGATATCCCGTCCCATACCGCGCCGCCACCGCCGAGCTTCCACCACTCGCCCTCCCAGGTTGCAGCGGCCTTGCGCATCGCGTCCGATTCAAAACCCTTGGCGGGATCGCCGGGAACCGTGTAAAACTTCCAGACTTGGCGTCCGGTGTCCGCATCGTAGGCGGCAAAAAAACCGCGCGTGGGTCGGTCGCCCCCAGCCGTGCCGACGATCACTTTCCCCTTGGCGATCCGCGGTGCGATGGTCAGGGTCTGCTCGTCCTGTACATACGAAACGCGAGTTTCCCAAACGGGCTTGCCGGTTTCTGTATCGAGCGCCACCAGCCGCCCATCGTTCACGGGAACATAAACCTTGTTGTGATACAGCGCCAGCCCACGGTTTACTACGCCGCAGCACATTTTGTCGCCGGTCGGCTTGCGGTTGACTTCGGGATCCCAGCGCCATTTCTGCTTGCCGGTGCGCGCGTCCACGGCAGACACGATGCTCCAGTTGGTAACGGCGAAGATCGTGTTGTTCCAGACCAGCGGAGTAGCTTCCTGGTCGCCGCCGCCGTCGCCAAGTTCATAGGACCACATCAGGCCGAGACGCTTCACGTTCGACGCGTCGATCTGCGTGAGGGGACTAAAACGCGTCTCGCCCGGCGTGAGGCCGTAGCTCAGCCAGTCGCCATCGGAGGTCGATTTTGCGGCATTCTTGAGCAGCGCATCATCGACGCGCCTGGCTTGTCCGAACAGACTGAGAGACAGGGTAAGTGCAAACAGGTAACGCATCAGAAACTCCAGCCGACCAGTGCGAGTTTAGCATGTGGCGCTCGCACTAGCCCTAGAAAATCAATGTCACTTGCCTTTCAGTCCGTCGCGCCAGGCGATGACTTCGAGTTCACCCCGGACTGCGTCCTCAACGGACACGACCGGGTGCACCTCGAACACAAAAGAAGGCAGCATCGAGCAAAACTTGTGAATCGTCAGCGGATCGTCGCAATCCATCAACATATGCCCACCCCACTCGCCCACGCGAATTACGAAAAACTCGATCTTGAAATTGGCCGGCGCCTTCCACTGGCCGAACACTTCAAGGATTCGCTTCTGGGCATTCTCGTACTCCATGGGCGAACCTTGCGGGCGTTCGAACCAGCTGATCATGTATTTCATCTCTTCTCCTTTTGCGAATGGTCTACCGATCACAAACACCTAAGCGCTTGGTTGAGAAATCTTACTGATTTTGGCGCCGGTAGGGAGCGTAATGTGACGGATTCAATATAGCGTAGCCGAAGTGCGTTTGGATAGGGAATGAATCACGGCGTATTCGGAAGTAATCGACCTGGCCTTTCAGCCACTTGAATCTCAGACCGCTTCTGCTTCCGTATCTTCCCACGCAAACTCGGAATGGGAGCATCCCGAAGAAGTGCTGCAAGGCAGAATCATGGATCAAAACTCACGCCCCTGTGGATTGAATGACTTGCTGGGTTCGTTTTGTCGCCATAGGTTACACCGAACCGCAGGGCCACGGTATCCTGAGAATTACCCATGCAACAGGAAGTCGTTGAAGCCGAAGGCCACCTGATCGATTCGCACTTGATGGAGCAAATCTTCGACACGGTGGTCGAACATAACGGCAAATTTGAAGTTGAAGAGTTTCGCATCGGCCGCACCAACGCCGATAAGTCCTATCTGCGCCTGCGCGTGGAGGCGCCCGACGAAGCCGACATGCAGCAGGTGCTCAGCCAACTCCTGGGCCTGGGTTGCAGCCCTGCCGATTCGGTAAACGCCGAGCTCGGCATCGTCGAGCGGGACCGCTGCGCCCCCGAGGATTTCTATTCCACCACCAACCACCAAACCCTGGTCCGGCTTTCCGGTCAATGGGTTGCCGCCGAGAACCAGCGCATGGACGCGATGATCGTCGTCGCCGATGGCCGCGCAGCGTGCCGCCGCCTTCGCGACCTGAAAAAGGGCGATCGTGTGGTTGTCGGGATGCGAGGAATTCGGGTTGTTCCCGAATCGAAGGAGCGTGACCGGCTCGCGTTCGCCTTCATGAGCAACGAGATCTCTTCTGAACGCCAGCTTGATACCGCCGTCCGTCAGATCGCAGCGCTCATGCAGCAGACGCGGGCCGAGGGCAAGAAGATCATCGTCGTGGCCGGACCTGTGGTGGTCCACACCGGTGGCGTGTCCGCCTTGGCGAACATGATCCAGCGCGGATGGGTGAACGCGGTTCTCGCTGGAAACGCCCTGGGCGTGCACGACATCGAATCGGCGCTGCTGGGAACTTCGCTGGGCGTGCGCCAGAGCGACGGACGTCAGGAAGAACACGGGCACCGCAATCACATGCGGGCTATCAACGCGATCTATCACGCCGGCAGCATCGCCAAGGCTGTCGAGACTGGACGCCTGAAGAGCGGCGTGATGTACGAATGCGTGAAGGCCGGGATCCCCTTCGTGCTGGCGGGAAGTCTGCGCGATGACGGTCCCCTGCCCGATACCATTACGGACATGAATCGTGCGCAGGACGCCTACGCCGAGCAACTGAAGGGCGCTGGATTGGTCCTGTGCCTGGGCTCCATGCTCCACTCGATTGCCACTGGGAACATGCTGCCGAGCTGGGTGAAGATCGTTTGCGTCGATATCAATCCGGCGGTCGCGACCAAGGTGAGCGATCGCGGCACCGGACAAATGGTAGGTGTGGTGACCGACGTCGGCCAGTTTCTGGGAACACTGGCGAGCGCGCTGCCCCAGGCGCAGGCATCGCCCCAGAGTGGGGGATCGAAGTGAGGCGACAGTACACGGACGAACACGCCAGTGCGGGCGTGAAAGCCAAGCTGCCGGAAATCGAAACCTGGCCCAATCAGTACAAGACCGGATACGAGATCGAAATCTCGATGCCGGAGTTCACGTCTATCTGCCCCAAGACCGGTTTGCCAGATCACGGAGTCTTGACTCTGCGCTATGTGCCGGATAAGTTATGTCTGGAGTTGAAGTCGCTCAAGATGTACACCCTCGCATTTCGCAATCTGGGCATCTTCCAGGAGAACATCGTGAACCGGATGCTCGGGGACGTGGTGAAATGGGCCCAACCGGTTTCCGCCACGCTGGAGGGGGATTTCACACCTCGCGGCGGCATTTCGACGCGTATTACTGCGAAATGGTCCCGGAGTTATAAAAGGTGACGGACGAGGAATTGAGCGCGGCGATTCGCGATGTTCAAACGCGGGTCCAGGAACGGGTTCAGGCGCGTATTCGCACGCGGATTTCTTCAGGATCCTCCAGCCTGAATTCTGCCACCGATCAGGAGCTCATGGCGTTGCTGCACGCCCGCGATGCCGCCGAAGCCAAGGTGGCCGCCATCGGCACGGTGAATCCACGTCCGCCTGGCTTCAAGAACGACCTGATCCAGCGTTTCAAACGGTTCGTGGCGCGGGCGTTGGACTGGCACGTCCGGGAACAGGTAGAGTTCAATCGAGCAACGATGGCGTGCGTCCAGGCCACGCTCGAGGCGCTCACCGACGTCTCACGGGGTCTCTCGGCTCTGTCTGCCTCCCAGGAGGATCTGCTCGCGAAATTCCAGGACTTGGAGCACTGGCGATCCGGATTCGAGCAGTGGCGTGCCGGCTTCGAGGACCAGCGAAACACCAGCGAGATCCGTATGCTGCGCACGGTGGCCGAGTTGCAATCGGCGTACAATTTGCGAGCCAGCCTGATCGATCAGAATTTCCGCGATTCGACGCGGCAGCAGCATGACGATTTCACGGTTGAAATGGATCGGCGGACGCTGGAGATCCAGACGCGGCTCTGGCGGGATATGGAAACGGTCAAGGGCGAGTATGATCGCCTGATCCACACGGAACTGCGGCTGCTGCGGCAGCGGAATACTTCAGTCATAGCGCCTGTCGCGACATCTGCAGCGGCGTCGACTCCGGATCACCCGGATATCGACTGGATGAAGTTCGCCGAGCAGTTTCGCGGATCGCAAGACCGCATTCGTGAGCAGCAGAAAGGTTACATTGCTCGTTTCGCCGGGACGTCCGGAGTGATTCTCGACATCGGCTGCGGGCGCGGCGAGTTCCTGGAAGCAGCCAAGGCCGCAAATCTTCCTGCGCGCGGTATCGATCTCAACCAGGACTGCATCGAAATGTGCCAGTCCAAGGGTCTCGACGTCGAGCAAGCCGATATGTTCGGGTATCTGGAATCGCTGGCAGATGGTTCGCTCGGGGGCGCGTACTGCGCGCAAGTAGTCGAGCATCTTCCGCCTGCGGTACTGCCTCGATTGGCGAAGCTGCTATCGCAGAAGCTACGCGTAGGATCGTTGGTGGCCATCGAGACGCCGAACCCCGAGTGTTTGGCGATCTTCGCGACGCACTTCTTTATCGATCCCACGCACACGCGTCCGGTTCCGGCCGTGCTGCTGCGCTTCTATCTGGAAGAAGCCGGCTTCGGAAGCGTGCAAATCGAGCGCCTGGAGCCAGCCATCGAAAGCATGCCTGCACTGGCCGAGTTGCCGCCGGCATTCCGCGATGCCTTCTTCGGTGGATTAGACTACGCGATCTTCGCCCGGAAGCTGTAACAATCTCTCATACAGCTTCTTCTGTTCTCGGGCGATGGCGTCCCAGCCGTACACGCGTTCCACGGTCTCGCGCGCATGCCTTTCGATCACCGCACGCTCAGCCGGAGCCTCCAAGAGGTGAGTGATCGCATCGGCCATGCCCTCGGCCGAGTCTGTGACCGCGACGTCCGCGCCGCGGTCCAACTCCAGGCCGTGGATGCCAGCTTCGGACGACACAATGGCCTTGCCCATCGCCATGGCTTCCAGGATCTTCACATTGGTTCCGGCGGAAGCGACCAACGGCGCGATGACCAACGTGGCGCGCCGATACGCCGGGCGAACATCGGATACGAATCCTTCGACCTCAACGCCGGCATGCTGTAAGTCCCAAAAGCGCTGGTGACGCTGGCCGGCGATCACATGCAGCGTGACATCCTTGAGATGCGGGAATACATCGCGCAGGAAAAACTCCAGCGCCATCACGTTGGGCCGATGTGCGAACGATCCAATGAAGAGGAGGCGTCGCGGTTCGGGCGGATCATTCGACGGCCGGAAGCGGTCGAGATCGACTCCGTTCGCAATCGCTACCGCACCCGGAACGACTGCACGATCTTTCTCCGACATCGTAATCACTCGATCCACCTGTCGCCAGGCGGCTGTCTCGAATGAGGTCCATAGTTCGTGCTGGCGGCGGATCTCCCAATCGTCGTTGCCCGTAGCAAGCATCTGCGCGTAAAGATCGTAAGTAATGTCGTGCTCGACCAGAAGGGTCCGCGCCGGCTTGTCGCATTCCAACGCATACTGCGCCATCTGCGTGAACTCGAGCTGGACGATTCCAGGCTGCCATTTGGCAATCGTCTGCCGCAGTGCGGCGTGAAAGGCGGGCGTGTCGAACTCCTCGACCGTATCGGGCCGCCCGCGCGATGGCAGCGCGTGGCTTCCAGCGCGCCGCACGGTGACGATCTCGACACACAGCTCGCGAAGTTCCGAGGGCAAGGAAGCAAGTTCTTCGGTAAATGCCACCAGCACCAGATCGAAATCCGGCGCGGCCCCGCGCATCAGGTTAAAGATCCGCACTGCAGCTCCATGCGATAGCGGAAACGGAATGTAGGGACTCGCGATCAGTACCACTTGCTTCCCAGTTGCCGGACGGCCCGGGAACACGGCTACCTCGCCGTTGACCAGGTCCAGAAAACGCATGTCGGCGGCGGCGGGAACGGCAACTGCTGGTTGATGTGCCGCCGATGATAATCCGTATTCCTTTTCCTGAGCCTTCAACCGGAGCACGTTGTGCCGCCATAGGCGCAGAAACGTCTCGCGATCCCCCACCGCGCGCGCCAGAAACTGGACGTAGTTTATCTCCAGAGCGCGGTCGAGTTCTTTGGGCGTGAAGTAGCGCGACGTCGTGGCGCGATGCTGGTGAAGCACGCGAGCCCCGGCACAATAGACCGTAGGCCATCCGCGTGTCCATGCGCGCACTCCCAGGTCCAGATCCTCGACGTACGCCGGCTTATAGACCTCATCGAATCCGCTCAGCGCCTCCAGCTTGGCTGCGTCGTACAAAGTGCATCCGCCGCTTCCGTAGAGAACGTAACTGTGATCTTCCCCGTCCAACGGGATGTCGCATTGGATCGGAAACTGGTTTACTCCAGGCGCGGGATTCATCACGGTCTTGCCGGTTTCTTCGCGGCGGCGGCCCTCCGGAAATAGAATCTGTGCGCTGGCCGCGAATAGATCGGGGACCGTTTCAAACGGACGGAGCAGAGCCCCAAAGAATCCAGGCTCGGTCACCATGTCATTGTTGAGGACGCACACATGTGAGAACCGCGCGCGCCGGATGCCTCGATTCACCGATTCGGAAAACGCCAAGGGCTGCGGGCTGTGCTCGATCAACACGTTGGGATACGTGCGAGCGAGAAAGCCGGCGGTGTCATCGGTCGAGCCGTTATCCACGACGATAATTTCGTCGGCACCATGAAGACTGGGCAGACAGGTTTCAAGTAACTCGCGTCCATTGCGTGAGGGGATCACGACCGACAGGCCTCGCGGCCGCGGTCTATCTCGAACAGGCGCAGGCGCCAAGACCGGCCGAGATCTTGCAAGTGATCTCCCACGAGCCATCGCCATCCGATACAGAAGCGACAATCGGAACTTTGCCGGATGCCGGAACCATTCGGCCGCGCGATACGTGCTCGATTCGGGCTGAAGCTGGCTTCGGACCAGATTCTTCGATCGCCAGACGAAATGCCGAAGCATGGTGGGAACGCTGCGCGGTCGCAGCATGAAATGTCCGCCGGTTTCGTTGAACGCCAGGAATCGCAGAGGCGCTAGCGCGAACCCGAGAGCACGCAGCCGCCAGTGCGGGATACGCGGCTCCAGGATCACCGCGGCGAGACGGATTGGCCGGCCTGCGAGACGCGCCTCAATCAGATCGCGATTCTCCTGCCAGGACCGTTTCAGGTGATACGGGATCCACTCGCCTTCGGTCGTCGGGAATTCGGAAACGACGATGAGCGGCAACTCCGGATAGATGTCGCGAAACTTTTCGCGCACCAGCGCGACCACCGGTTCGGATCCGGATGCGAACAGCACCTTTACCGGAGTCGAAGTCAAATGAGTTGCGGGAGCTCGAACCGCCACTCGCCCGCCTGGTGATCTTGCCACAATCCCAACGCCTGCAGGCAGAACGCTGTCGAAACGGGATTCGAGAACGGCAGAATCTGCGCGCCTTTTCGTCCGAACCAGAACCCGCCCCGAAGACGTGGATCGGCAGACTCCGTCTCTTGGAATGACGCCGTGCGGGAAGCCTCTTCGCTTGCCGCCGCCTGGTCCAGCGAAACTGCACCAAGGTGATGCGCGATCAGTCGAACGCGCAAGAGCTGGGCGTTCACATCCGAGCGTTCGAACACGGGAGCGATTTCCCGCAAGAGTTTCCCCGCACGAGTAATCCCCGAAGACAGCGCTGCGCGGACGTCCTCTCGATCCGCGGTAAACAAGAGCGCCTCCAGAAAATAGCAGTAGGCGTGCAAGCGATCCATTACTTTCTCTCGATCCTTTTCCGCGGCGAGAAAGCGTTCATGGTTCGACAAAGCCTGTTGCAGCGCGGCGTCGTAGATCCGAGTTCCATGATCGCCTCCTGCATCGCGCCAGGCCAGAGCGGACTTCAGCTGGTAACATCCGGGCTGACGCGACCAGCGAGGTTCTTCGGGCAGTGGCTGCTTCTCCGGAAGCGAGATCACCGGATGATACATGCCGTCGCCCAAGAAGTCGAATGCCAAAGACAAGGCCGCTTCCTGAGCCCGATCACGAAACTCTTCATCGCCGGTGGCCCGATACACCGCCAAGAGGCCGCGCACAATGATCCCGATATCGAAGAAGTACGCTCGATCGGATCCGGGTTCGAATGGAAACGTCGAAGCCGACGCGTCCCATGCCTGATCGGTGAGATACCGGGCAGCGCGGACGGCGGCATCCAGATACTCGGGTTGGCCCGTGCGCGAATGCAGATATGCCAGAGCGCTTACCGCGTAACCGGTAATCTCGGTCGAAACGGCGGCGTTGGCCGCGGTATCAGACTTGTAGAAACGCGCGACGCCTCCGTCGCGTTCCTGGATTCCGGAGTGCAAGAACCAACAGCCCGCGTGCTCGAGAAATGAAGCCAATCTTCAAATTGTATAATGGCCGAGTCGTATAATGAACGTGAACATGCGCCTTTCTTGCATGATCGCCGTTGCCCTGGCTGCTGCTCCACTGGTCATGCCGGCCGATATGGCGAAGGGCCTGTTTCGCGGCAGCATGGTGAGTTGGGAAGGCTCCTTGACGAAAGGCGTGCTGCTGGCCCGCAACAGCGCCGG
>Ga0207674_10001416_pt1 | contig 30981 bp, 43 predicted proteins | sample KBSCornC72_FD_184303 | JGI IMG/M metagenome (GOLD analysis project Ga0207674, IMG submission 184303) | Corn rhizosphere microbial communities from Kellogg Biological Station, Michigan, USA - KBS Corn C7-2 (SPAdes) (version 2) | ecosystem: Host-associated > Plants > Roots > Rhizosphere > Soil ...
ACAACGGGTACAGTACCGCGGATGGTACACTCAACGACCGCACTTCTCAGGATTTAGACGAGAGTTGAGTGTACCATCCGGTCGCTGCGCTCGCGGTACTGTACTCGCGCTACTGCACTCATCGCTCCCCAAATTCTATAGCGCTGGAAATTTGCCTTTCATGTGGAATGTCACACGAGCAAGTCTCACTGTTATTGATAAACTCGGTCCGTTATCATGCTATCGATTCATCTTCCTGATATCTGAGATTCAAGCTGAAACCGCAAAGATGGTATTGGCCCTGGCTAACTTTTGGCACTTATCAGGCTGGCAGTCGTGAGAGTATGATAAGTGCTATGACCGTACTACTCAGATTTGTTTTTGGTGTTGTCCTGGCAGGTAGTTTAGTGGTGTGGATCGGTACCTCATTTTTCGTAATTCTCATATTCATGCTGACAGTCGGCATTATCGCTGCCATCTGGGGCGACAAGTTCCTGCTCGGATTCATGAGGCTGATGCGCTACTTGAGATAAATACGTTGACGGTGAGTATCAGCGGGCGACCTTCTCAAGGTTATGCGTTTCTGAAAAGTCTTAAATCAAGCCCATATCGCCAAGTTATCATGTTGTGACCCATTCGCCCGTTGTGAATACACGAAAGTCAAATTATGGCGCTTGAGATCCTGGAGCTTGGTGAATGGGTGGTTCGTGGCGTCTTTGGCTGGCGCTACATCTTTTCCAGATCTTTTCGAGAACAAACGCACCGAAGCTGGAAGTATGAATCGTGGTTGACTGTTGTTGTGTTGGAGGTTGGGATTAGTTTGACCGCTGTCGTTTTTTCCCTGATCCTGTTTTGGTTAGGTGTAAGAGCTTTCCTGTCACTGGACTGAAATGTCTTTACTCGCCGCACAGAGGTTAAAATTCCAGTTAGTGTTTTCCTGTGTGGTCATAGCAGTGGGCCTTGTAGTCACATGGCTGCTGCTCGCGGACAGTTCACCATTTCATGATTATTTCATGAGAGACAGTGGCCTCGCAGACGTGTGGTACGTTACAGCGATAGTTCCGTACATTGTCAGCGCAATGATTGAGGGAAATCCACACTCGCCCTCGATGGCGATCTTTATTCTGGTACTGGTCCTTCAATGGATTGTCCTCGCATGGGTTCTGTCGATTCCAGTGGCAAGACTATGGATTAGTTCCCATAAGAAGTGAGCGTCCCAGTAGAGATCGACAAACTTACGCCGTTATTGCGCTCACGACCCGTATCGAACACTTCGCCAGAATAACGAAACAAAAAAGAAGACAATATCGTTTGCCTGATTGGCTCCGCTAAACAACGATATCGATAGTGGTCCATTGTTAAGTAACATCAAGGGATCTTTCAACCCCATTCACGAAATTCGCGGCGAAGTCCTATGAAAAGAACCTTACTAACGGGAATTCGAGTCTTTGCCTTAACGGTGGTCTACCTGATCTGTTTCGCCGCGGTCTCGGGCGCGTTGTTCCAGTCGGCAGGTCCCCAGTCTCCGCAGGACCAAGCCGGCGCAATGTTTTCGCTTCTGATAGTGAGTTTCCTGAACACTGCAGTCTTGAGCTACGTCATTCTGCGTTCCCGCTGGACGGGTTGGAAACTCATTTTGACAATCTTCTTCGTCCTCTACGGTGTCGTCACGGTAATGTCGCAGGTAGAGACGGCATTCTTCGTCACGACCCTTCCGCCTGGAATGTTGCCTCGTCTCTTTCTTGCCGGCGCGATTATCTCCGCACTTTTTTCTTTGCTGGCTGTACTGATTCTTGGTAAAGCCAGATCGAAATCTCACGAAAGCTATGACCTGAATTTTCCGGTTAACCAGTGGATTGCGAGGCTCTCGTTAATAGTTGTCGCCTATGTTGTCATCTATTTTGCCTTCGGCTATTTCATCGCATGGAAAAGTGCGGCGGTGCGTAGTTATTACGGCGGGACAGATCCAGGCACCTTCCTGGTCCAGCTAACCAGCACATTGCGTGACCGGCCATTGCTTCTGCCGCTTCAAATCGTTCGTGCCTTGATGTGGACGGCCATAGCAGTGCCCGTCATCCGGATGATGAGAGGTCCCTGGTGGGAAGCCGGTTTAGCGGTCTCATTGTTGTTCTCTGTTGTGATGTGTTCGCAGTTGCTCTTACCCAATCCGTTCATGCCTGAGGAAGTTCGGATGGTTCACCTATTAGAAACGGCGACCTCGAATTTTCTCTTTGGCTGGCTGATAGTATTCCTTTTGCGAGGACCCCGATCTTCCACCCGCCGCCGCGCCTATCTCTCTCGGTAGTCTCGCAGCTTTCTTTAATAGACTTATTATTCGACAGGAGGTAGTGTCCTAACTTGAACTTCTCTGTGCCGCCTGTGAGAGATCTGTGACTCTGCAGTTTTCGGTTCTAAGGACTTTGCTGCACCAAGGAGCCACCGAGGACACAAAGGATGCACAGAGTATCGGGTAGGAGAGTACTCTAAAATCATCAGGTAGCCAGTTTGCGCCGTTCTATGTAAAATCCCTTTGACCCCCAACTCTCCTAACCCGCTGTTTGGAGTCAGCCTTCGCTGACTGAACGCTGTCCCCCGATCAGAACAGAAGTGTCTCTGTCGCAGGCTTCGTTGTTCCAACTCGACTGAAGAGAAAAGCCCGGATGACCGACATTTTGACCTACGCTGCACACACTATTTCTGAAAGTTCCACAGCTCCGGGATTTGTCGCTGTTAGCAAATTCACGATCGCGAACGACATGGTTCAGCAGGTAAAAAAGGCGTTTCGCGAGCGACCACATCTGGTTGATAACGCCCCTGGCTACGTCCGCATGGAGGTCCTCAGTCCAGTAGATGAGCCGGCAGAAATCTGGTTGATAACCTACTGGCTTGATGAGGCAAGCTTCAAAACATGGCATCGGAGTCATGAATATCATGAAGCTCACAGTGGTATTCCAAAAGGTCTTAAACTCGTGCCTAAAAGTTGGACCGTGCAGCACTTTGAGTACGTGTGTTCCTAGAAGTCAGTATCAGGTGAATGTTGACCACAGACGTTGCGAATCAAACCAGCCTGGCCATCGATCGGTCGCGTGACTCCCTCGCGGAAGCTATTACTAACCGCCACTACGAACTGCAACCCGAACTAGAGCAGCGATATGGCCCTGCCGGCCGTGCCAAGTGCCTGCAGGACGCGAACTTTCATCTCTCCTATCTTTCTGAAGCCGTTAAGGCAAAACTTCCTTCGCTGTTCGGCGATTATGTGGCCTGGGCCAAGGTAATGCTGGAGTCGCGGCGCGTTCCTGCCCAGGACCTGGTCCGAAACCTGGAGGTGATTCGCGACACACTGAGAGATCGACTTCCGGACGAAGCGAGCCAGGTTACAAACGAATATATTGATTGGGGTATCGCTCGACTTTCGGAAACTCCCGGTGGTGTCCCTTCCCAGATTCAGGGCGACACTCCGTTGGCCCAACTGGCGAGACACTATCTCGACAGCCTGCTCGCCGGTGATCGTCGAAAGGCAGCGAAGCTTATTCTTGACGCGATCGAGGCGGGCGCGAGCGTAAAAGACATTTACCTTCACGTGTTTCAATCGTCGCAACACGAAATAGGTAGATTGTGGCAGTTGAATCGGATCAACGTTGCTCAAGAGCACTACTGCACTGCTGCGACCCAGCTCGTAATGTCGCAGCTTTACCCTTACATCTTCAACAGCGAGAAAAACGGAAAGACACTTGTGGCGACATGCGTTTCAGGAGATTTACATGAAATTGGGGTGCGCATGGTGTCAGATTTCTTCGAGTTGGATGGCTGGGACACTTTCTATCTCGGCGCTAACGTGCCGGCCCAAAGCATCATCCAAACCCTGATAGAACGACGGGCAAATGTGCTTGCGGCCTCGGCGACTATCACGTCCCATGTTGGCGCGCTGGCGGATCTGATTCGTTTGGTCCGTAGTACACCAGAGTGCAGTCAAGTGAAGATCCTTGTCGGCGGATATCCATTCAAAGTAGCGCCTGACTTGTGGTCCAGGATCGGCGCAGATGGTTATGGCCGCGATGCCCTGGAATCCATTGTGGTTGCAAATCGACTACTTGAGGAGAATGGCTGAACTTGAGTTCAACGGAGATACAAATCAGGGCGACGGGTTTGGCGTTCTTGTCCGATCATGATGGGGTGATCACGCAGGTCATCTCGGATGGACTCGGGCTTACCGGACTTATTCCGGGAGAGTCTGTGACTTCAATTGTTCATGACGACTCTCGTGGGAAGGCCGCGGAGTTTCTTCGTTTACTTCGGGAAGAACAAACAGCCTTCGACTGGGAGCTAACTGTTGCTCTTGCTGGCCAACTAAACGCGCTTCACTTTACCGGAGCCAGAATTGATGATCGCTTTTTGATAGTAGCCGCGAAATCCACCATCGGCATGGCGTCGTTTCTCGAAGAGCTTGCCCAGTTGGATCCTGTTGATAGCCACATTCACTCGGTATTGGCTGCGTTGGCCGCCCAGGCACGCGCGCGGGCCAACGTTGACGTAGACTATTACGACGAGCTGACTCGTTTGAATAACGAGCTCGCGACCGCACAACGTGAACTGGCTCGGAAAAATGCTGAACTCGCTCGACTGAATGAGCAGAAGAATCAATTCCTTGGTATCGCTGCTCATGACTTGCGGAATCCTCTCGACGTAATTTTGACCTACAGCATGTTTGTTCTAAACGAGGCTCGCGATTCACTCGACCCGGAGCACCTGGACTTTATCGAAAGGATCAGGAACTCGAGCCAGTTCATGCTCGACCTCGTAAACGACCTCCTGGATGTGTCGCGTATTGAAGCGGGCAAGCTCGAGCTTGACCTCTCGGAGGTCGACCTGCTGGCGCTAATCAAGCGCAACGTCGCGCTAAATCAAACACTGGCCGAACGAAAACAGATACGAATCAAATTGGTTAAAGATCAGCACGAGATTCCAAGAGTACGCGTCGACGTTTCGAAGATTGAGCAGGTTCTTAACAATCTGATTGGTAATGCTGTCAAGTTCTCGCCGACAGGGAGTCAAGTCGAAGTAGCCATTGAGAGCAGCGAAAAAGAAATCCTGGTTTCCATTCAGGACGAAGGCCAAGGTATCAACACTGACGAGCTCGAACGCTTGTTCCGTCCCTTTGAAAGAGGACAGGCACAGCCTATTCAGGGTCAGAAGGGAGCTGGTCTGGGTTTGGCGATCTCAAAGCGAATAATAGAAGGACATGGCGGGAAAGTTTGGGCCGAGAATCTCTTGGAAAAGGGAGCGAAGTTTGTGTTTTCGCTGCCCGTTAGTTAAAGCGGGTGACTATGGAGAAATAAGGTCTGGACCATGGCCACATTCGAACGCCTCCTAGCCGCAATAGTTGAGGACGACCGTGAGAGGGTCGGAACGCTGCTTGAGGCTGAACCGGAGCTGGTAGACCAATCAGTCGTTAACCCAAAACTTTACGAGTCAGGAATCTTTCACTGGCTCTATCGAGGGGACACCGCACTGCATTTGGCCGCAGCCGGTTATCGCGTAGAGATTGTCGAGTCACTCTTGCAGACCGGCGCTGACCCCAACGCGTTTACAAATCATCGTCATAGTGGACCGTTACACTACGCTGCTGATGGCTATGTCAGTGGAGATGCGTGGGATCCCGAAAGACAAGTTAAGACTATTAAGTGTCTGCTCGAAGTCGGGGCAATAATCGATGCCCGGGACAAGAATGGCGCCACACCTTTGCACCGGGCCGTCAGAACAAGATGCGCGGCGGCGGTGCAGTATCTGCTTGCTAACGGCGCTGCTCCTGAGAGTAGGAATAACTCTGGATCCACTCCATTTCACCTGGCCGTTCAAAACACCGGACGAGGCGGCAGTGGTGACGAAGTGGCGAAAAACGCTCAACATGAGATCATCGAGTCGTTTCTCAATGCCGGCGTGAGTCCCGAACTCAAAGATGGCAAAGGAAAATCCGTGGTGGATTGGGTGAAGAGCGAACCGATACTGCAGATGTTTACGAATCAGCCTCCACCTAAGTCCTCATAGTAGAATCGCTTTTGAAAACGCTTTAGCCGGCTGAGTCGTCTCAAAGGGACCAGGCGACGATGGGTTGGCTGCTGATAATATTCCCGATATGTGCGAATCTTTGTTCCACGACCCGCCAGTGGTTCCGTTTGTCGAGTGTAGATATAAGGTAAAACTTCAAATGGGCTTCCATTGCCGCACTCAACCTCTTCTGTCGGACAGCGCGGGTCCTCGCTGGCTAAGTTGGCTTGTGCTTAAAGTTGGCCCGCGAGGACGCGCGCGGTCCGGCAGAAGAGGTTGTGCAGTGTAGATAATTTGACATCGCGGTCAGACCACTATTGAAAACATAAGTGCATACCAGGATGACAAGCAAAAACAGACCAATTGGTAATTCTCAATTGACCGATTCCGGACGCTCGCTGCGACCGTGGAGTTAAAATGCTGAACAAGGAAGATGCAATTGTAATAAGGGACCGTGCGGTAACCGCGATTAGGGAATTGATGACGCTGCTTTACTTTGCAGAGCAGAAGGCGTCTGACGAAGAGAGTTATCAGATTAAGCGCGGCGTCGGCATAGCGGTCGGGCGAATTCAAGTAGATATTCTAGACGCCGTCATTAACAAGGCATATCCTGAGCTTGACGATTTGGTGGGCACCGGTAGTGAGACTAAGCATTGACGTTTCTCGATCTGCCCTCCTTCTCAACTTGCGGTATCCAATGGAGACTCAGCCAGGTTATTGATTGTGAGATTCAGGATGTCCGATCCCGATCAAAAACAAATGCTGCTCGACGCGTGGAGAACTAACAATTGCGTCAACATTTTTCTCATCGAGCATTTGCCAGATGAGCTTTGGAATGCACCAGTACCGGGATCGCCACGTCGTTCGGTTCGCATGATCGCTGGGCACATCCACAACGCACGTTGTATGTGGATCAAGACGCTGGGAAAGGACCATCGCATCGCAGTTCCGAAAGCGGTCAATAGGTACAAGGTAGAACCAGGGCAGTTAACTCCCGCGCTGAACAAGAGTAGCAACGGTATCATGAGTCTGCTATCTCTTGGCTTTGATTGCGAGGGCACGATCCCTACACCCGCATCGTACACCTGGCGAAATCTACCTCTCGACGTAGGCCATGTCTTAACTTATTTCGTTGCCCACGAAGCACATCATCGCGGTCAGATAGTCATGCTTGCGCGTCAGCTGGGTCATCGTTTACCCGTTGAAGTTACCGGTGGTCTATGGCATTGGTCTAAGCGTTCCAAAGAAAATCACAGTTAGATTCTTATTGAGTGAAGTTTCCTGACCCAGATGATTGATGTGGGTCGGGGTGCTTTGCACAAAAAAGGAAAGCGACCAGTACAGTACCGCGAGCGCAGCGACCGGATGTGACACTCAAGTTCTGCCTTGATTCCAGCCTTTTCTTGAGTGTGGCATCCGGTCGCTGCGCTCGCGGTACTGTAGTGGGCGTGGCGAATGGTTATGAGGCTAACTTGAACACCTGTCTCTTTTGTCACCGGCTGCAGTGGAAACAAGCAATGAAATAATGGTTGGTACTCGTGTACTGCGACGAAAGGAAATAAAGTAGGGATGAAGCTGTTTTTGTTAAAGTATGACTATGCACAGTCTGGACGTTCTCATTCGACGCGCTAATTCTGATGATGCGCAACTCCTCGCTGATCTCGGGGCGCGCACCTTCTATGAAACGTTTGCTGCTGACAATACGCCGGAAGACATGGAGTCTTATCTTGCTACACACTTCAACGTTTCCCGACAGACCGAGGAGTTAACCGATCCTGAGGCGATCTTTTTAATTGCAGAGGTGGAAGGAACTGCTGCGGGTTACGTCAAACTACACTCGGGTGAACCGGCAGAGTCAATTGAAGCGACTAGACCAGTAGAGTTAGTGCGGTTATATGTATGCCGTGAATGGCTTGGTCGCGCCGTTGGAGAAGCTTTGATGCGAGCGTGCTTGGATGAGGCTCGGCGGGCGGGTCACGAGACCATTTGGCTCGGCGTCTGGGAAAGAAACGCGCGCGCCCAGGCCTTTTATCGCAAATGGAACTTTCGTGAGGTCGGCGAGCATCCATTTCAGCTGGGCGCCGATATTCAGAGAGACGTACTGATGGCGAGGGCTGTGTAGGTTTTGGCCTTAGATCTTGGGCCTTTGATCTTTCTTGATGGTGTGGCTCCGTTTAGTTCGCGCTACTCATTCGTTTGTACCATCGGAAGATGTCCGGTAAATCCCCGGCTGCTACAAAGTTATCTGGCGTCGAACGAACCGAAATTTTCGTCTGGCACGTAGTCATGAAACTGATTGATTGCATCATCTGCAAACTGCTATCAGGTGAATTACCGGTTAGCATGGTCTATCAAGACGACCGCTGCTCCGCGTTTATGGATATTCAGCCGGTCAATGCCGGACACATGTTGGTCGTTCCCAATATTCACGCAGCCTCTCTGGCTGATCTCGAAGCGGAAGATGGAGCGCAAATGTTTCGAGTAGCCCAACGCCTCGCCGCAGTATTGAGGACGGGTGTGGTTAGATGCGAAGGTGTAAATCTTTTTATGGCGGATGGAGCTGCTGCGGGGCAGGATATTTTTCATGCGCATCTTCATGTTTTTCCTCGATACGCGGAAGACGGTTTCGGTCTTACACTGCCTCCGACCTACTCTGAGAAGCCTTCACGTCTGGTTCTAAATGATCTGGCCAAGAAGATAGAAGCTGGTTTGCGGTAGTTGAAAGTCTGTCGAAAAGAATCGCGACGAGTTTCGAGATGCTGAGAACTGATGTTCATCGAGACTTGACCCGACGCTACCGCGATTCGGTACTGACCTATTCCTGCGTTACTCTGACCTAACAAATGCTTGTAGTGACTCTTATGAACAATAGAGTGTAAGCTTGTAACGACTGGCGATTACACTGCTAGCGAAGGCGACGGGCCCCATGGTGTTTTTATGCGAGCTGAACTTTATTGGATATGCAAAGTAAGCGCGGGTCGACTGGCCACAATGCCGCGTCCTCGGGGCGGTGATTGGCTGTCGGCAGAACTTCGCTCATTGAGAGAACAGGGTGTTGATATTGTGTTGTCCTTACTCCGGAGTGAAGAAGAGGTCGAGTTGGATATCGTTGAAGAAAAGAGTTTGTGCGCAGAGAATGAGCTCGTCTTCCGTTCGTTTCCCATAATTGATCGAGCGGTTCCGGAATCACGCTCAACTGTGTTGGAGTTGGCGAATTCGTTACTACAGGAACTGCAAAGTGGAAAGAACGTCGCCATTCATTGCCGTGCAGGCATCGGGCGGGCATCGCTAATTGCTGCATGTGTTCTCAAGTTGCACGGAGTCGACGTTGATGAAGCTTTCGAAATGATTTCGAGGGCCCGAGGGTTTGCGGTCCCCGACACACCGGAACAACACCGATGGGTAAAGACTCTTGAGTAAACTCGCTTCAATTGAGTACCGCGAGCGCAGCGACCGGATGATACCCTTGCCTCTCTACCAGAAAGCGTGCATCCACAAACTCGCCAATCCCACATCGCGGCAGCGTGTGGAAGCTTCAAGTCCTTTCTACCGACAAGCGTGCATCCAGAAAGTCGCCAATCCCACATCGCGGCAGCGTGTGGAAGGTTCAAGTCCTTTCTACCGACAAGCGCATCTATCCTGATATCTTCAAATCCCACATCGCGGCAGCGTGTGGTCCGTTCAAGTCCTTTCTACTAACAAGCGTGCATCCAGAAAGTCGCCAATCCCACATCGCGGCAGCGTGTGGTCCGTTCAAGTCCTCTCTACCGACAAGCGTGCATCCAGAAAGTCGCCAATCCCACATCGCGGCAGCGTGTGGAAGGTTCAAGTCCTCTCTACCAACAAGCGCTTCCACCCGGAGCTCCCGAATCCCACATCGCGGCAGCGTGTGGAAGGTTCAAGTCCTCTCTACCAGAAAACGTGCATCCACAAACTCGCGAATCCCACATCGCGGCAGCGTGTGGAAGGTTCAAGTCCTCTCTACCAACAAGCGATCAACCCGGAGCTCGCGAATCCCACATTGCGGCAGCGTGTGGAAGGTTCAAGTCCTCTCTACCAACAAGCGCTTCCACCCGGAGCTCCCCAATCCCACATCGCGGCAGCGTGTGGAAGGTTCAAGTTCTCTCTACCAGAAAACGCGCTGTTTCCTTCGGCGCCCTTCGCGCGCAAAGAAGGTGAAAGCGCTTGCTAGTAGAAAGGACTTGAACGGACCACACGCTGCCGCGCTGTGGGATTTGAAGATATCAGGATAGATGCGCTTGTTGGTAGAAAGGACCTGAACGATCCACACGCTGCCGCGATGTGGGATTTGAACCGATCTAATGTACCGGCTTATTCCAATCGGAACTTCCGAATAGGGAGGGTGTCTAAGCCTCAAATGAAGCTCGATGGCGAAAATAAATGGCAGCACTGGTTTGACGTCAAAGGCATAATCTTTGGGTATGCCGTCTTTAATATGGTCCTACTCCGGACTGAAGTCTTCTTGATGGGAAACATCGCCGCCTGGGGAGAATGAGAAGGTTGAGTTTTCACCCAGTCGCTATCAAGCCAGTAGTATGCACTAAAAATAAATGACCAGATTGAGCCCGGTAGGTATGCGCGAGACAAAAATAATTTGTGGTCAGTCAACCATAAAGTTAGCCAGCAACATCTCAGAGATTGAATGGCCAACCTCCAAAGACTGGGCCGTTCGTTTTCACATCACTCATAACAAGTAATACTGCGGACTACTGTCCCTCAGTCTAAACTCTATGTGCTCACTCAGAATCTATCTCTTACTACTACTCACAACTCTCTTGTTGTCCGGTGCGGCAACGGAACGTTGGGTCCCACAACAGCCAGCACAGTCAACAATCATCGAACAGTCGGAGTCACTTCCTCGTCCACCGCCGGGAACCCTGGGCACAGCAAGCTACAAACCAACTACAAAAGAAGAGAAATTCTTCGCAAAGTTGGCTGATGACGAGCGAACGACGGGTAGCATGTTGAGCGACTATTCGATAAATGGGAAAAAGGGTAAGTTCGTTGGCTGGTTCGGAATTGTCAGAAAGATCGAGGAAGACCCCAAGCTGAACCAAACAAACCTGCTGCTCGAACATAAGTATTTCGATGGTCTAACCGATACACATATTCTGGCCCTTTCCTTTGAGGGTGGCGGTGATTTTACTTGTTCACTGTCAGGCACCGGACTCGACATCAAGTCACTTAGTCTCGTTAAAGCGTATGGCAAGGTGATCGCCGAGGAGAACTCGATTCCAGCACTCCAGGTCGAATATCTGAGACAATGGGATTGGGGACAATTCACTTTTCTCATGTCGTATGGGAAGCAAAAAGGCAATAAGGAATGGAAGAAGCTGAACAAGGCTGGTACGGAAAGGATCTACAAACCGTTTCCCGACGACAAGTATTACGAGGAGCGGCTTGGTCCACGAAAGCCATAGGTTGAAGAAGTTTACCGCGGAGACGCAGAGACGCGGAGAAGATCTCGTGGGACGAAAGAGAAAGCACTAAACTTAGAAGATAATTTGGAAGGAGCTATTGATGAGACGATTCCAGGGGCTCGTGCTTGTAACTGAGGACCAGGTGATGAAAGCGTTTGAAACGTATGCGAGCTCCTTTCAGCATGGCTTGAGAAAGGACCAATGTCCCGAAACTCCATCAAAGTAAAAGGATAGAAAAAACTGCATGCTAAAGAGATTCTTACTGTTAGCGCTTCTCTTGATAAGCCTCGGTGTTGGTGCATCTTTTGCAGATGACTCACAGAAAACAGTGTCAGTTAAGGGAAAAATATTTCGGTCGGATACGAAGGAACCAATTGCCAATGCTTTGATCCTCTTGTTGGATGAGAAGAAGTCTGACAAGCATGATAATAGTGTTGAGGCACGCACTGATGAGCAGGGAAATTATCTGTTCGAAAAAGTCGTGCCGGGCAAATACACTGTCTCCATCCGGGCGTGGTATACACGTCAAGAAGATGCACCGTGCAAATTGTTGATGGCTAAAACCGCTGAAAAGAACTCAACCGTAGCAGTGGTCAGGGACAAGAATCAGTTTGTCCAGCAGGTATTCATCGGGGGATTTGCGGTCAAGAGTGGGAAAGAACTCGTCAAAGATTTTGATTTTGCCTGCAAGAGTATGTTTGGGGGCTGACACGCGCCCAGATGAAATCTCTGGAACAAACCCCACGCGTGAAACGTCTAAGACTTGGGTAATACTCAGTAGGATCTCTTTGAGTTCTGTGATTCCGTGGTGAGAATTTGGGCCATCTTTCTAGCCCAGACTCACACGGAACACAGAAGTAGCAAAGACAGAGTCTCCTTAAACTATGGGCCATTTCACGGTTACTAAGAAGGACCCGAGATATGTCGTTAACATATGCCAGGCTTTTATTAACTGCGCTGCTGATGTTTGCGATATTTAATGGCGCCTCTTCTCAAACGAACAGCCAGATATCCGCCACAGGCAGAATCGACGGCCAAACCCGGGACCTTATCGGCATTTCGGTGCCGAGGGCGATTGTAAAATTTGAAAGCGAGACTTTGACTCGCGAAGTAGTCTCGGACGAATCAGGAAAATTTCTAATCGATTTGCCCGCAGCGGTGTATAGGGTAACTGTGCAGAGGTTTGGCATTTATGATCCTTATCAACGTAGGAATGTAAGAGTGCGAAGCGGAAAAACGAAGAAGCTCGCGATTGAACTGACCTTCGATCTCAAGAAATATCCTCCTGTCCTTTAAAGCTTCTTTCGTCTTCACCAAAACGAGCGCTTAGGAGTGCGTCCTCAAGACTCACGTAGACTCATGAACCAGGTCACTAAACTTAACTTTCTCATCGTCAGCCTCAGTCTGAAGACCTTGCTAGTCCCCTCAGGAAACTCGGAAATGGGCCAGGGCGATCTCCGTAATGCTCTTCAATGGGATAATCGCTCCCAAATGAAGCGATTTGTTCGTTCGCGAGATTAATACTTTTTAAAAATCAGGGCCCAGCTGTGTGAAGTCATCTCACCGTTCAAATAACGATTTGAGACCGGAAACAAATGATCACCGCCGGGCGGTTGGATCGTTGACGAATCTTCTGCCGCCCGTAATCAAGTCATGATGAAACTGGATGTGATTCTCTCAATCAAACCTCTCATGGAAGACTACGCAATCTGGATAGAAACGGAAGAGTGGGAAGCGGGCCAATGGGATCCGCAGGACTGCAATTCGGACGTGCTGGTGATCTTTTCAAATGGTACGGCATGGGCAGCAAAGTTTTTCACATATCGGAACCTTGCTACACTGTCGGAAAAGAATCGCCAGTCCGGCGACAGTTTGCAGGGCGGTTATTTCTGGACCAGCAATATGATCCTGGTGGACGAATTGACGCGCGCTCGAGTTGAAGCGGTTGTTTCTGAGCTCCTTGCCAATCAGGAATTTGAACTGGTTTTTAGCGACAGTTAAGAGAAGCAGCTCGGTAGCGTGTGGCTTGCAGCTGTTATTGCTCACACAGTCGATAAATACGCAGCAGTGTCAAAGTTAGATGGATTCAATAGATGACTCTCAATCCAATATTGCACAGCTTCAAATACGGACTCGATTACCTGCGCGAACAGGTGGCAGACGTGAACGAGACTGACATGGTGGCCCAACCTAATGGAATCCTGAACCATCCGGCCTGGTAATCGGTCACCTCACGCACGCTTGTCAGATGTTGGGCGGTGTAGTTGGAATACCAAAATGGTTGTCGGATGACTGGGCCAGTCGTTTTGGATCCCAGTCGCCGATACAAGTAAGTACGAGAAAAAGTCCGATGCGCTCGAAGACGCTCAATCGCGCATTATTGAGCGCGTTGAAGCGTTGGAGACGCGAGATACCACCTGCTTCAGCAGCGTGGTGGCTCAGTTTCAGCCTAGCCGCATCCTATTTGATTCATCGGCGAGTTGAAACAAGTTAGCTCCAATTAGGTGGAAACTCAAGGACCACGTGGCTGAAGCCAGTGGCATGAAAGAAGTGGTGGGCCGACGCGGGGTTAGGTGGAAACTCAAGGACCACGTGGCTGAAGTCACGCGAGAGAAAGTATCATGCATCTGCTTGCACGGCTCAAACGGTAATTCATAACAATTAATTGCAGGTATTACTGCTCTCTTAATATGTATTACAAGCTCGTGTTGCGTGGCATAATTAGCGTGGTGCTCGGCGTGTGTTATGGTCTATTCTGCGGGGCGTTGACATTCCTTATATGGCGACTCACTCATGACCCTGCTTATCCTGGGCCAATGATCCCCGATCAAAATGGATGGGGTCGGTTTGTGACTTTGGCGACTGCGGTGATCACGGGATTTTGCGCAGCGGTGGTTGCCTGGATAGTAGCTATAAGCGGCGTCAGTGCACCTCGTGGCGGGGCGATCGGTTTCGTTTTCGGGCTTGGGGTATTTCTTTTTATGTCCTTCCCTGATCTGGTTTCCCTGGTGAAGGGCCATCCATCGTCTGGGCTGGGCAGCGTAGGTATGTCTTTCCTGTTTTTGCCAATTGGGTTAGGGGTTATTGGTCTAATCGCAGCGTCGCTGACAAATAGGATCAGGCTTTAAAACTTTCTCATTCTCCCCAAGCTTTAGCTTGGGGCTAAAAGACGGCCTGTGAGTAGCAATCAACCGTTTCAACGGTTTGCGGAGATTGGGATTTGAACGCGGTAACCCCAAGCTAAAGCTTGGGGAGAATGAAAGGTTTGAGTTTCACACAATATCAATGTCCGATAAGCTTTGGAGTCGCTTGCAAAAGTGATCTTTTCATTCCGGAGGAGTGCGATGTTTATAGCTCAGAGCACTACCCAAATCGCGCTTCGGAAGAGTGCCATGTCTAGTGCGGAAAGTGATTATCTGCGGATTCCGTTACGACCTCGAACAAAATCAGCGGTCGACCCGTTACATGGCACTCCTACGGAGCTCAATATGGTTCGGGGGCGTCGGCTATAAAGATCGCAGTTCTCCGGAGTGAAGAGTACGAGTGCTCGATTGATCTCTCGGCAGCTAAAAGCATCTATGAACATCACCCGATGACAGTTGAAATTGCCGGGACTCTGAATCCAGTAGTAGAGCTCGAGACTTTACGAAGCGACTTTGATGAGATTGCTTATCCAATCCGTTAGTGGGTACTTCAGATACCCACGTACCAGGCCCAACCGTTTTGAATACTTCCACTCTTGCCGCCATCGTTGAACTTGTCCGTCACGACGATGCGCTGAATGTACTTCATACTCTTGTAGCCAAGTTGTCGTTCAACTCTTAGTCGCACGGGAGCGCCATGGGCCACCGCCAGATCACGGCCATTCATGCCATACGCCAGTAACGTCTGAGGATGTAGCGCGTCAAGCATGTCAATATTGTCTACCCAATCGTCGAAGGAGTAGAAGCTTACAAAACGGGCACTTGGCAACATTCCCGCGGCGTCAAGCACTCGACTGAGAGGCACGCCCGTCCACTCGCCGATTGCGGTCCAACCTTCTTCACAAGTATGCCTGGTGATTTGAGTGCGAGCAGGAAACCCTTTGAGCTCGGCGAGCGAGTATGAACCGGGCCTCGCAACCAAACCTTCAATCGTTAGGCGCCACTCGGCAAAATTACCGCGCTGCAAGTTTCGATAGAGCTCGCTCGAGTTCGGCTTGTCGGGATCGCCTGGATTTGTCGTTCCAGTTGCAGGAAATGAGGAGATGTCTTTGTGACTGTATTCTTTAACGAGTGACTCTCCCGGGATCAAAGCCTGGTGCGCGGCATAGGTAAACGTGTCGCCCATGCGCAGAATATTTCCATAGGTTGGCGGAAGTTGTTTTGAACAAGACGTTAGGACCAGGCCGCCGACAGCCGTGACTCCCGCGATTAACATGTTTCGCCGGGTGATCAGTTCATCAGTTTTCATGACTATCTCCAATGGTCATGCCGCGCATCTGCCGCCTGAATCCAGACTTGATCACCATGAAAACGTGGACCAGTAGAAAGAGCAGCAGTATCAGAAAGGCAAAGAAGTGAATGGTACGAGCAGATTGATACCCATTGAACACTCGCAGCAAAATAGGGTAGCCGGCAGTGATCGCAGGTGACATAGCCAGACCGCTCAGAACAATTAAAGGCAGCGCAAGAAACACGACTCCGAAGTAAGAACACTTTTGCATTAACCCATATTGTGGTCCACCCGTGGCTGCCCGGATTCGCAAACGCAAATGTTCTTTGAAATCGTGCCAGAGCAAGTCTGGTTTGAGCTCGGCCAGGCGTGGCACAATATGATGCCGGAAGTGTCCGGTTAAAATTCCGACCAACACGTATATGGCCCCGACAATCACCAGAAACCACGCGGCTAAAAAGTGCAGGCTGCGGCCCCAGCCATTCTTGTTAAAGATGTCGAAAGTCCTGTTGGCGCTCACCGGAGAAGCTTCGCCCTGGAAAAAAGCAACTTGATTGTCCCAGCCCCCATGTTTGTAATTACGACTGATGGGTAGTTCGATCAACGCAGGAGTCAGATCGTTTCCCGTATCGCCCCAGTAAAGTCGGGGGTGGGCCATCAGTATCACCACTCCGGTGAAGGCGAGCAGTATGAAACTGAGGGTGACAATCCAATGACTCGCCCTAACAATACGTGTATGGCGAGAACGGGTCGGATTCGGTGTTGATTCTGATGACTCGGTCATTGCTAAAGCAGCGTCCAGATAGGCCCGCGTAAACTTCGAGGTGGAAAGACGGTTGCCGCTTTTAAAGTACCTGGGAAAGCGAACAAATTTCGCCCACAAGATATCTCAGTATTAGACAAATTTACAGTACCGCGAGCGCAGCGACCAGATGGCACTCAATAAAGAGCTCGTTGGCGTGGATCGTAACATCCGTCGCTACTCTCACAGTACTGTATATTCTTTGGGATCATGTTAACTCTGCGAGAAAAACTTGCGGGCGGTTTAATCGGATTGCTGGTTGGCGATGCCCTGGGTGTTCCTTATGAGTTCCACGCTCGCGAAGAGATTCCCGCGCTGACAGAGATCGAGTTTGAACCTCCCAAGGGTTTTAGGAGAGCACACGCCGGTGTTCCGACGGGAACATGGTCCGATGATGGAGCTCAGGCTCTCGTGTTACTAGCATCGCTCCTCGAATGCGGAAAGATGGACCTGGCCCACTTCGCTAAAGGTCTGGTGGATTGGTACGACAAAGGGTATATGGCCGTAGATGGTCATGTGTTCGATGTGGGAATCCAAACAAGCCAGGCGATTTTACAATTACAAAATGGAGTTTCGCCGTATCGAGCAGCGCGTTCGGATACCGGGGCCAATGGAAATGGATCGCTGATGAGAGTGTTACCGCTTGCTCTCTGGCATAAGGGAAGTGATGCCGAGTTGGTTGCTGATGCTCACGAACAGTCTCTAGTAACGCACGGTCACAAACGCTCGCAAATTTGTTGCGCGTTGTACTGTTTGTGGGCCAGGAACATGCTTAACGACGTCGATGATTCATGGAATGATGCGGTTCGTAAGTTAAGGGTAATCTACGGAGAGCAGTCTCCTTTTTACGAAGAGTTGGAATGGGCCATCAGACCTGACGAGTCCGTTGAAGTCCAGGGCAGTGGATATGTGGTTGATTCCCTACGTTCGGCCAGATGGGCGATGCAATTCAAACCTTACGAAGAAGTCGTTAGGGCTGCGGTCTCTCTCGGTCGAGACACTGACACAACCGCGTGCATCGCTGGAGGAGTCGCTGGAATCCGATACGGGATCGACGGTATTCCGGAAAGATGGCGCAGCAGTTTGAGAGGCAGCGACTTATACCAGCCAGAGCTTGAAAGGCTACTCCATTGGCAATTGAAGGCGTGAACGATCCGCGGATTTCGACGCAGCAGAGAAGCCACCAGGATCCGGATTGGGCCGATAGTTGAATTCCTGAATTCGTACCGCTTGGCTCGCTAGGCATCGACCTTTTTTGGTGCAGATCCGATTGCCATATTCAGAGGTCCAAGCGGATATCAAAGAAGTGCCAGAAGGTAAGTCCGCGAGCCTTTGAAATCCACAGTTTTGTCGACTGAGCATTACGTTGGATCATAGGCCAATAAATTTTCATGCAGGACGTTTGTTAGGAAACATTTGAGATGTTGTGGCCGTAGTGATGCCATCATGAACAACATCCAAATGATTTCATTCATCAAGAAATCTCTTCTTGTTATCGCGTCAACATGCCAGTTCGCAGTGCTGGTCCAGGCGCAATCCCTTCAGACGCTGTCGTTCGCTCCCGACTCACCTCGATGGGAATTCGAAGGGCAGGCCAAACCCGCGGAGTATCAAGGTCGCAAGAGCCTCTTTCTTGATGGCGGTGCGGCGGTTATCAAAGACTTTGAAATGCGCGACGGAGTTATAGACGTGGACGTCGCCACTCCGGCTAACCGCGGATTCTTTGGTCTGCAATTTCGACTCGCGAACGAAGGCGCAAATGGCGAGTGGGTTTATCTTCGACAGCATAAGTCGGGTCTTCCCGACGCTATGCAATACACACCGGTGCTGAACACTGGCGCCAACTGGCAAATCTACAATGGGCCAGGCTTCACCGCAGCGGTCGATATACCAAGGGACACGTGGTTTCACCTGAGGTTGGAAGTGACAGGGGCTCAGGCCAAGCTATATGTCAAAGATATGGAAAAACCGGCGCTCGTCATGGATGACTTAAAGAGTGGAGTGCAGAAGGGCGCCGTTGCTCTACATGTCCTGACCGGTGCCGCCTACTTTTCAAATTTTGAAGTTAGAGAAACGGCGGACGCCCCGTGGGCCCGCCATCTGCCACCGATGCCCGCAGACACGATTATCAAGTGGAGCATCTCTCCTGCGTTCGACGCGCTTGCTCGCAATCTCGAACAAGCCCTGTCCACGGCGGAAACGAGTAATATTAAATGGCAGGACGTTGAAGCTGAGTCGCCGGGTTTTGTAGTTTTATATCGTTATCTCGAGGCACCACACCTGCGAGTCTCTTTCGCTAACGATTTTTCCAAACGACTCGATCCTCAGCCAGGTAGCAAGCTTGTTTACGCCAAAACCACGATTGACTCCGATAGAGACCAGATCAAGAAACTATTGCTCGGCTATAGCGACGAGGTGAGCGTCTTTCTAAACGGTCAGGTTCTCTATCGCGGGCGCAGCGCCCAATATTTCCGCGACCCCGGCTTCCTCGGCATCGTCAACCCCGAAAACGACACCATCTATCTCCCCTTAAAAAAAGGCCACAACGAACTGACACTCGCCGTATCCGAACTCGGCGGCGGCTGGGGTTTCATCTGCAGACTTAAATAGCAGGGGTGGCCCGCCGTGGCCATCCTCCTCCACCCCTCCTCACTTTTCCTGCTTACTCGCACTAACCATCCTCTTTTGGTAACTTCATCCACGAGTCATATCGGACACCCTTCCACCCTGGAGAACGATGAAGCCAATTTCCAAAACAGCCTTTTATTGTTGTGGCATACGCATGCAGGATGCTGAAAGCTCAAACCCAGCTTGCGGCGATACGTATGCGAGTTCGTTCATGAATGAAGATGGCTTGAAGATCCTCGAAACGTTCAAGGATGAGACCGCTCCAAACGCTTCGAATGTCGCACGCCACCGGATCATCGATGACTTGCTAAAGAACGAACTCAGTATGAATCCGAGTTTGTCAGTAGTCTTGATTGGCGCCGGCTTTGACAGTCGTGCTTATCGTCTCAAAGGTGGGCGTTGGATCGAGTTTGACGAACCGCAAGTCATTGAATACAAGAATGCGAAACTGCCAATCTCTCAGTCTGAAAATGAGTTACACCGGATACCGATCGACTTTAGTACTGAATCGTTAGAAGAAAAGCTGTTGCCTTTTGCGACGAATGAACCGGTGGTGTTTGTTATCGAAGGCGTGTTTATGTACCTGGATCAGCTGGTGATCATCGAGCTACTGCAAACGCTGCACAAACTCTTTCCGCGACATAAAGTAATTTGCGATCTGATGACGCGCGAATTCTTTGAGAAGTACGGGAAGAAAATTCATGAGAAGCTCACTGGAATGGGTGCGTCGTTCAAGTTTACGGTTGAAAGTCCGGAAGAGTTGTTTGAGACGAGTGGCTACAAACTGATTAAGAAGATATCGATTGTGGAGAGTGCGGTTAAGTACGGGTTACTGAAGATACCAAAGATTGCGCTTAAACTATTTCTCCGCGCATTGACCGGAGGTTATGCTATTTACGTTTTCGAGGTGACTTAGGCTCGGAAAAGAAAGTCGTCTCATTTGAACCCTAAAGCAGATGGCAGTTCTCACTGAACAAATGAAAGAGCTAGTTGAGCGGCAGCGATTGGGGTTTGTTGCGACAGTATGCGCCGATGGAACACCTAATCTATCGCCAAAGGGAACGCTGCGTGTCCTTGACGACGAGCGCCTGGTCTTTGCTGATCTCAAATCGCCGGCCACGGTTCGCAATCTTCGGCAGAATTCAAGTATTGAAGTTAACGTCGTCGATCAGTTCATTCGTAAAGGCTATCGGTTCAAGGGCCACGCCGAAGTGTTGGATAGTGGAGCGGAATTCGATCGACTGGTAGCTTTTTACGGGACTCTTGGTCTATCTGACGCGCCCAAAAAAATTCAGAGCATTGTAATCATCAAAGTGGAACAGGTTCGACCATTGGTTTCACCCGCTTATGACTATGGCGCCAATGAAGAGGCGATGCGGGCTCAATGGACCAGCTATTATCTGGGTGATTGAGTCGGTGGACCAGCCTTCTCTCACAAGCGAATAACTGTTGGTTTTTAATAGCAAGACCTAAGCTCAAGACTGTGGTTCTTGTCTCTCAGAATTAGATACAGATCAACGAATGAGTTTTTCGCTTTCTCCGTGCCCAATTGTGTTCTCGGTGACTCCGTGGTGGTTGCTCTGACAAATTGAGGACACCACCCACCGAGTCACAAAGGTCACAAATCCGGCACAGAGAAAATTCCGGATGCTTTCTGCTCTTCTGCGTAATCGGCGTAATCTGTGGATGTCACTTAACGCAGAGGACCTGGTACTGCGCGCCAATGGGGAGTCGCGTTAACTTGTTTTCAATCCCCCGGAAATAACGCAGGAACCGCGGAAATATAAAGAGGTAATCTGTGCGCAAAACCTTAAAACCACTGGCAGTCAGAAGTTGCCGCGACTCAGAAGCGCGAAGTGGGATTGCATCTTCATCAAACGGACAACGCGACATTGCATAACGCGCTCCCGGATTCCAGAGGTTGTGTTCCCAGAACGAAAAATAGCCGCCGCTTTTCAAAGACCGGTAAACATAATCAACAGAGTCGGCTCGCTCATCGGGTGCGATGTGATGAAAGACAGCACTGCAGTATGCAAGATCGATCTCCTGACTGGGCGAGTATTGTTCAAGTGTCAAAAACTTTGTCGTTTTGCTTGAGTGCTTATCATTCGCCTCTTTCAAAGACAACAGTGAAGTGTCGACTCCCAACAGCAACGCGGGTTTCAGAATTTTAAGCAAATGGGGACTCGCACTGCCGGTGCCGCAACCAAAATCCATAATTGTCCTGACCGAAGCGCGCTGTTCTTTCAAAAGCGATGAAAGAAACTGAATCCTTCCGTGTGCAAAGTAATCTTTGTCCTCACCAGAAAGGGTGATGCTCTGGTTTAGAGCGTCGTCGTATTTGTCAGCGTATTGATCAAATATATCGCCGGACATTGGTTTATTGATGACCACTCTTCAAGATTGCCCGCGCAATTGTAACCGGATGACTTACGATGGTAGCCAATCTCCGCCATCCTTTGGTCGGCTCATGAAACATCCCGAGCTGGCCGAGCACCATTGCGCGATCATAGTAAATGCGTTCTCCGGCTAAGAGGTTGTCGGAGCCAAACGTATAAATGCCACAAAGGGGAAACTCAATGCGTCTCCCAGTGGCCGGTAATCCGCGCCATTGTCCAAGATGGGTGCCACGAATGACCACTTCCACAACTACACTATTCTCTGCCACGTGTTGTTGCGTCACCTCAATTTCGAGATCCGGCAATGCTTTCAGCAACTCGACATAATACGAACGAACACCGTCGCGACCCGTTCGATGATCTGCCCATGGCTCGTCATCATAACGTGCCTCAGTCCCAAAGGTCTCCATTACCGCTTCCAGGTCATGACGGTTCTCACATCGGATATGCTCATCTACAATGCTCAGGCGAGCCCTTAACCTTTCATCGTATGACATATAAATTTTCTATCCGAAACACGTCGAACAGTACAGTACGGAGATGGAAGCGACTGGACGGTACATTCAACGGAGTACTTATCAAATATACGCGAGTGTACCATCCAGTTCCTTCGCTCGCCCTAATGTACTCATCGCTCGCTAATTTAAGGATGTGTGCTATAGATCCCTAAGGTACAGGTTTAGTTTAAAGCCTTAAAGTCTCATTCACACCGGGCTAAAGAGACTATGAAAGTCAACCTTCTCATTCTCCCCAAGCTTCAGCTTGGGGTCGCGTGCTCCAATCCGAATTTCGGCAACCGTTTTAACGGTTTGCGAAGGGCGCGGAGGCTCAGGATTTGTGGGGTTCAAGAAATAAACCGTTGAAACGGTTATCTGCTACTTAGACGTCTCGTTGCCCCCAAGCTTAAGCTCGGGGAGAATGAGACACATCTCTAACCAGTCGTTGCCACCAGTTGCTCGGACGGATTAAAGTGACTCGAACCTGAACCGCTAAGTTGTGCGGCCTGGGAAATTGATCATTGAACCTTGCGTACTTACGTTCTGGAGGTGATTAGCATGCCAAATCGACGAAAGTTCCTTGGGGAAAGCGCTCATGTTTGTGCCGGTGTTGTGGCCGGCGCTGCAACGACTGTTAATGCTTCTCAGGAGACTTTGACTACACAAAAGTTTCTGCTGGTGGGGCTTGTTGGCTCTGAGAATCCAACTCGGGCCAACTTTCCTTTCGTCTGGGCCGCAGCGTTGCGCCAGGCTCAGCATGAAGTGCGCATTGAATTAGCGGGCGATGCCACCGTGCTGATGCGCACGGCAGTGTCGAATAGCGTGACGCCAGTTGGCTGGCCACCATTTAGCCAGGCTTTGGCGAAAGTTATTGACTTGAAAATTCCTATTTACGTTTGACAGGCTTGCGCGACTGCCCGTGGGGTAGCCGAAAGTGATTTACAGGGAAAGAACGCGCAATTCACCAATCCAAAGTTGACCGCAGAAACGATGGCCTGGGCCACGAAAATTCTGGTTGTTTAGATCAGACTTAACCGACCGCTGAAAAATGGCGCAACCTCATTCGTATCTCAAGCTGGAGGGCCATGGCCTAACGATAATTCCGATTCCTCCCTTTGAGATCTCGCGGGCTTCGGCCTTGGATGTTCCGTTGACAGTGGCACGTGAGGGTTCGTGTTTTGTGATTAATGACGTCTCTGATCAGGTCGACTCGGAGCTGGTCGAACTCTCAGTTGGACCTGACGAGCCGTGGCGGTTGGTGACTTCTTTGTACACCTTATCGTGGCCCAAAGACTTTGCTATCGTTTCCAGCCCCACACCCGATGTGCCTCCGGGTTTTGATCTGGTCGGTCCGGATCAGTCGCTCCTCTATTTGCAAGGTCCATTTGCGAGTGAGAGGGTTAAGCACGGTGAACTATTAGCCGCGCTGGGCCAGAAGATGATCGAAAACCGAGTTCTGGGCTCGATTGAACGAGTATGGTTTGAATATCGTTTCGAGGGAGAAGATTATTTTCAAGTTCATCATCTCATTGGGTTGGAAGAAAGAGTGCTGATTATCACACTCCAGGTATTATCGGAAGTTTGTGATGACGACCTGCTGCAAAAGGTTCTGGCATTCGCGCATACCGTCCAAGCCTTATAAATAGACTTGTATAACAACTTTATGGACCCAATTACCCGAGCAGCGACTAGTCTTAAAGGTTTAGCCGTTGGTGACTGTTTTGGCGAGACATACTTCATCACTCCTGACCTGGTAGAGAGCTTGATCGAGCAACGAGCCCTGCGCGATCGCCAATGGAACTACACCGACGACACGAATATGGCGCTGTCGATCTTCTCGGTACTTCGCCAGTATGGAAGAATCGATCAGGACGCTCTCGCCCAAAGTTTTGCGGTCCGTTACGACTCAGGTCGTGGCTATGGACCGGCCATGCACCGCTTGTTAGCCGATATTAAGAGCGGTGGAGCCTGGTCAGACTGCGCGCAGCGATTGTTTGAGGGGCAGGGCTCTTTTGGAAATGGCGCGGCGATGCGAGTCGGACCAATCGGCGCGTTTTTCTGGGACGACATACCGAAAGCTACTGAGGAAGCAACTCGTTCTGCGGTTATTACCCACGCTCACGACGAAGCTATCGCCGGTGCGATTGCTGTTGCCGTAGCCACCGCTCGAGCTTCACAGCTGCGAGAGACAAACGGCAAACCGGATCGGGTGGAGTTTCTGGACTTTGTCTTTTCTCACTTACCTGACAGTGAAGTAAGAAGTAAGATCCGCCAGGCTAGAGATATGTCTAACACTGCTTCGGTAGCTTTTGCTGTTTCAGTCCTCGGCAATGGGGTTGGAGTTTCGGCGCAGGACACAGTTCCGTTTGCGTTGTGGTGTGCTTCCCGACACCTTAATGACTATGAAGAGGCGCTCTGGTTGACTGTGAGTGGCTTGGGCGATCGCGACACAACCTGCGCAATCGTCGGAAGCATTGTCGTGATGATGACTGGCGTGGAGAAGATCCCCAGCGATTGGCAGAAGTTTAGTGAGCCACTTCCGGAGTGGCCATTCTCTGAATGTAGTTGAACGCAAATAATGAGTTGCTATGACAAGTCTAATAGCAAGAATTATTGATCCCTCGTTTGCTGAGTGGGAGAGAGACATTAATGTTTAGCCGTTTCGACTCAAGAATCGTCTGAGTAAAAGTAATAGTCAAGCGAATGAAACTCGGGATGATCATGATCTTCGTCCCTGACCTAGGCGAGGCAAAACGTTTCTATTGCGACGTTCTTGGATTTGAAATCAAGTCCGAACGAGTCGAACGTTTAGAGTTCCTTCATGAAACGATTGAGTTCATCGCGTTCAAATGTGAAGAGCCTGCGGTGACCCGGGAGTATGGTCGCTCGGCGAGGTCGGTATTTGTTTTCGACGTGGAATCCATTGTTGACTCGATGAGAGAACTGAAAGCGCGCGGGGTTAAGTTCGTTCATGAAAAACCTGCTGAGAACGATTTATGTCGCTATGCAGCGTTCTTTGATCCCTTTGGAAATGTCCATGAGTTGTGTGAGCGAAAGTAGCTGGAGAGGCTGCTCGCAGAACGAGTTTTTGACATAACGGAGTTGTAGTTGTGACCAGGCGTTTCGAAGAGCAAATCATTGAAATCCTTCTGGCGCTGATCCTGATGGTAATTGGCGTGGTTCAGCTTTTCTTTGCAAACCAGCTGAGAGATAGACTGTTACTGGTCCGTCAATATCTGCAGGGACTCTATGAGCGCCATCCGTTACTAATGAAGACGTTTGGTCCACCGCTAAGGATGACAGTGCTACGAGGGTATACAGTCAGAAAACGAATAGTCGGAGCCATTCTCCTTATAAGTTCGATAGTCTTGCTGTTAAACGCTTTCCAGAGTCCGGACCCTTGTGAAGCGGACTTCTGGCGTATCACAAAACAAGACGGCTGTTGAGTTCAATACGACGGATCGCCGACTATGAAAACACTGATAAGTGCCATTCTGAGCGTCCTGATCATTGTTACTGCCCACGCCCAGCAAAGTAAAACAATCAAACTCTATTTTCCAAACTCTAAACGTGATAGCGGAGAATGTTCGGCGAAGGTCTATCCGGTAACCAGATCCATCCCGAAAACCAGTGCTGTGGCCAACGCTACACTCGAGCAATTGTTTGCTGGTCCAACTGAGCGCGAAAAAGCTAAGGGCTTCTATTCCGATTTTTCGGAAACCACCAAAACGTTGTTACTGACCGTTAATATCAAGAGCCGAAGTGCCTTCGTCAACTTGAGAGACTTGACCGCAGTTCCGGGTATGGGGAATTTTACGACGAGTTGCGGCGGCTCGAATTTCTTCGGCCAGGTCGAGAATACGCTTAAACAATTTCCATCGATCAAGAAAGTCTTTTTTGCGGTCGAAGGGGATCCGTCGTTCTTCTATGACTGGATACAGATCGGCGAGTGTCCGAAGGAGCTGAGAAATTGTGATGCCTCCAATTTTATTAAGGGTAGTTGAGTTGGGTTGATCGCACGCAACCTTTCACGGATTTGCGCGTGCACTGGTTCATGAGATATGAACCGGTTTAGTAAGGCGATGCTTAAGACTATTGTCATGGTGGGAGTTTTAGTCTTCTCAGTTCACGCCCAAGTGCCTGCTTCTAAAGCTGAAAGTGCGTGGCCCAGTTTTTGGAGCGCCTTCAAACTCGCGATTAATGCAAAGGACAAAGCTAAGCTCCTAAAAATGATACCGGATGATTTTTTTGATGGAGGTGGCGGACAGACACCGGCGGAATGGTTGCAGTATATCGACGAGAATGAGCGCAAAGGTTCATGGAGGGAGCTGCGGCGATCAATATCCAGGGGAACCCGAGTAAGTAAGAGGCATGAGAAATTATCAACAAGGTTTACACTGGACCACTATTACTACTTCGAGTTTCGCAACGGGCAATGGTGGTTTGCCGGCGTTGTAGGAGATTGATTCTAGCGGTTGACAGGGATCTTCTCTGTGCGATCTCTGTGTTCTTAGTGATTCTGTGGTGAAATCTTTGGCCATCGTTTCTACCACCGAGACACCGAGAACGCAGAGGTCACACAGAGATCCAGATTGGTGAAAATGACTAGTATTCGTTGTGCGAGGCTTGAGGATGCGGAGGCAATTGCCAGGGTGCATGTAGCTTCGGTTGAGGCGATCAGCACTTCGCTATACACGCCCGCAGAGATCGAGTCGTGGTCCAGGCCGCGTACGATTGCGAACTATGAGGAGTTAATTCGCACGAGAGAGTTTTTTGTCGCTGAGGCCAGGAATGTCATCGTCGGATTCGGCGTTCTGAACCCGGCGACCTTCGTAATTGAAGCGGTGTACGTCGATCCCGCGGCCAGCCGTCAAGGTATCGGCATGGAATTGATGCGTAAGCTTGAAGCGAGAGCTGCGGTTCTTGGTATCAAACAACTTCACCTAAACGCGTCGTTGAATGCGGTCCCCTTCTACCGAAAGGCCGGCTACAGTGGTGATGTACAACAAAAATATAAGCTGCAAACCGGTATTGAGATAGCCTGTGTCCCCATGTCGAAAATAATCTGACCTTGGAGTGCGGCGGACCGGCGCCGCTTTGTTAATCCGGTCCTCTCTAATGAAATCTTCCTTCGCTTGTGTACCTTTAGTTACATACGAGCCACTCTCTCATGAGCAAAATCACGAATCGCATGAACACACAAGTTTATGCGATTACGATATTGTGAAGGAGATTTCAAATGACTCAGATGCGTTTCTTCATTGATACCCATGACCGTTCACGCGGCACCTTCCCGAAAGAGTTGTCCGTAAAAGACTTTGAAGATTTTTTTGAGCAATACTTGGAGGCCTGTGCCGCGGAGGGAGTGGTTGTATTGCGGTCACACCTTTCCCTGGAAGATGGCAGAGCTTTCTGTTTCAATATGGCGCCGGACGCCGACGCCGTTCGGCGAGCACATGCCAGAGTTGACTTCCCGTTTGATTCAATTACTGAGGTCACGACCGCGACGCCTGGTGATATATTTTTCCATCGCGCTGCCGAAGTGGCGGCGTGATATGACATGAATCAATCATTGAAGCCCGTGATTGAGCTCGACTCTTTCAACGCTTTTCGTCAGCTGACGATTTCGGGGAAAGAACTGCTCAAACGCGGGCTCCATATCAAGCATTACCAACGTAGAACAACGATCGTTGAGAAAGGGCAAACCGTCTCCGGAGCCTTCTTCGTAATCGACGGCAAGATTCGAGTCTTCACAATCAGTCCCGACGGGACCGAAGCAACTTTGTATTTCATTAGGCCTGACGAGTTCTGCGTCTTCACCTTAAATTGCATCTTCAACGATCTACTTTACCCGGCGTGGGTTCAGACTGACCTGGACACAACCGTCGCAATTATTCCTGCCAACGTCTATCGTTCTCTTTTCCAGACGGAGAAGGTTATTCAGGACATCACGGTCAGAGCCTTTTCCACCATAGTTAACAGGCTAATGACTGAGCTTGAATCCGTACATTCCTACAACTTGGAAAAACGCTTAGCGAACTTTCTGCTTTTGAGCGCTTCATCCGACAGAACGCTGATGATGACGCAAAGTGAGATTGCTGCTCACCTGGGCACAACTCGTGAAGTCATCGCGCGGATGTTGGGTCGATTTGTAAAAGCAGGTTCGTTGGAAACAAGTCGAGGCAAAATCAAGATCCTGAGACTGTCCGACATGCTTTAGAGTCTCTTGCAAAAGTCATCTTATCACTCCGGAGGAGTGCAATGTTTATAGCTCAGAGCACTACCCAAATCGCGCTCCCTAGGAGTGCCATGTCTAGTACGGAAGTTATTAGCTTCGGATTGTGGTACGACCTCGAACAAAAATCAGCGGTCGACGACCTACATAGCAGTCCTACGGAGCGCAATATGGTACAGGCCTTGAGCTATAAACATCGCACTCCTCCGGAGTGAAGAAATGATTTTTGCAAGAGGCTCTTTAGGCTTGGATGGCAATTAAAGCACACTTACCATTTGAACCGACAAGGTAAAGCAAGTCGGACATTTAACAAGCAAACTAAATCTATGTCCTCAGAATTTCTCTTCTCGTATGGAACACTTCAACTGGACCCGGTTCAGCAGGCTACATTTGGCCGGCTGCTGACTGGTACTCCTGATGTTCTTGCCGGCTTTGAGTTAAGACCGCTGCCTATCGAGGATGAATATGTGATCGCAGTCAGCGGGAAGAGCGAACATACAATTGCGTCCTTCACCGGTCGAGCGTCGGACGAGATCCCGGGAACAGTTTTTGTTGTATCCGTTGAGGAACTTCAGCGTGCGGACGAATATGAAGTGGAACCTTGCCGGCGAGTCGCAGTGGTTCTTCAGTCAGGAACACGTGCATGGGTATATGTTGATGGACGAAATGCACCGCCTTCATTCGCGACCTAACAGCAGTAATATCTGGCTAAGGGTCGAATCCTTCGACCTCCCAAGATGGACCCTACCTCTATTTTTGGTGCTTGCGCACTTGAGTATGCGATCATTACGGACGACGTTGTGGACAGACTTGTGTCGTTCCAAGCCATCAAAAATGCAAAAGTTGTTGATTGGTTTCCCAAAAATATGTTTGACTGTTTAGAGGCTGCTGAATCGGTTCGCCAGCCATTCTCACTCTGAGCTGTAAACCCACGAAACCGACATCTCGGTTCCGCTAAGAAACGATAGGGGATAGACAATGAATGGAAAAGCGGCAGGTGGTGCACTTCCGATTGTCTTCGGAGGCTATATGCTTTTTTCTCACATCTCTGAAAGCAAACTCTTTCAAAGCAATTCAAAAGCAGAATACGCGACAGCTATGTCATTATTCGGGGCGTTTTTACTCATCCTGGGTTTGATATTCTTCTTGAAGAATCTGAAGTAGCAATGGCTGACAATCCGTTTGGACATTACGCTCCTGAAGAGTGTGCGCGTTGTCGGGGCACCGGGATCAGCATCTCCGAAAAATCGAGTAACTGTCCGACGTGTGGTGGCCGCGGTAGCGTTGCTGTACTTCAGCCTGCCCGAAAGTGTGCGCGTTGTGACGGAAGTGGTTTGGAAAAAAGCAGCATCGATGTCCCTTGTCCACCCTGCTCGGGTAGCGGTTGGGCATTTCACTGGAGATAGAGGATTGAAGTGAACTCACGGAGACGGCGAATTTAAAAGTCAGCGGGTAGTTGTTGTTTGCCGTTCCGCTGCGCCGCGCCTCTCCATCGCTTTAGGCTGAACGACTCAAAACGTTCCAACGCAGAATTACATGGAGAACTTGTTCAAAAAACTGATAACATGAGACGTCGGTTGAATCCTCAGTTCAGACTAAGTCCAAAATCTTTCAAAAACGGATAGCAGCGGTGAAATTATCACGTCGAAGCTTCAATCGAAGCCTATTGAGCTCACTGCTCACCTTCTCGCTAGTCAAGCATCTTGATCAACTGGACAGCTTGGCCAGTCCCGTCAAGCCTATCGTCAGAAAATGGCTTAACGACATGGAGCAGGTAACCGTCGAGCTCCGAAAGGGACGGGTGGCGCCCGTAGAATGGCAGCGTCAAATCGAGTCGCTGCTATCAAAAGTTGAAATGAGCGATCTGTTGTCGGCGATCGACTACGATCGGATCGCGAAGGCTGCGGTCTTTCCGGAAGACCACGAATCGGCCGAGGACATTCATTTCGCCAGAACCAAGGGGTTACCGGAGGAGTTGAGCTTCGCGCCATATTTTTATGCACTGCGAAAGGGCGTAGCAATTGTTCCGCACGGTCATCGTAATATGTCGTCGATGCACATGATGTTGAAGGGACAATCTCAAGGCTGGCAGTTTGAACGTGTCAATGATGAGAAGGATTATTTAACGATCAAGCCGACCAGCGACTCAGTTCTGAATGTTGGGGCAGTCACCACAGTCTCAGATAGGAGTACGAACGTCCATTGGTTCAAAGCACTCACCGAGCCAGTGTTCATGTTCAATATCGGGGTTTTTGGAATCAATCCCGCAAAAGATTTTAGTGGTAGGGATTACATCGACCCTCTCGGCGGCGAAAAATTGAAAGATGGATTGATTCGCGCCCGCCGCATCGAACTCAAAGAAGCTTATCGGTTGTACGGAAAATCTTAAGTCAACTCTCATCCTTACGTGAGGTCTTACTCTATGAAAATCAACTCGAACAAAATCGGCGGATTGATCTGTATTGCGCATCTACTTCTGGCAAGCACGTCCTGCTCGCTGACAAAGGGTAAAGAGACTAGT
>Ga0207674_10001417_pt1 | contig 30962 bp, 37 predicted proteins | sample KBSCornC72_FD_184303 | JGI IMG/M metagenome (GOLD analysis project Ga0207674, IMG submission 184303) | Corn rhizosphere microbial communities from Kellogg Biological Station, Michigan, USA - KBS Corn C7-2 (SPAdes) (version 2) | ecosystem: Host-associated > Plants > Roots > Rhizosphere > Soil ...
GACGCGATGGCCGCGGCGACCAGCCAACCTCGCCGCATGCGGGCCAGCGGGCCGGGCAGCCGGAGAGCCAGCCCGGCGGCCAGCAGCAGCGGCACCAGCAGGCTGGCCAGCGCCAGCAGGTAGCCGGGCTCGCGGTAGTCGCGCGCTCGCCCGATCTGGGCCGCCGTGAACACCTCTGACGCCTTCACGGGCGGCGGATCGGGCGGCAGCTGGGCCTGCCACAGCCACGCCGCGAGCGCCGCGAGGAGGAGTGCGAGCGGGACGAGGCGACGCACGGCGACAGTAGAGTACTCGCCTCGTGAAGGTCGCCGTCATCTCCGACGTCCACAGCAACCTGCCAGCGCTGGAGACGGTGCTGGAGGCGATCGAGGGAGAGCAGGTCGAGGAGCTGTGGTGCCTCGGCGACCTGGTCGGCTACAACGCCCACCCCGAGGAGTGCGCGCGGATGGTGCTCGACGTGGCCGACGTCTGCCTGGCCGGGAACCACGACCTGGTGGTCAACGGGGCGATCTCGAGCCGGGTGTTCACCCATGACGCCGCCGACGCCGCAGCCTACGCCCGCCAGGTGATGTCGGAGGAGACGCTCGAGCGGCTGCGCGCGCTGCAGCCGACCGCCGAGCACGCCGGTGTCTCGCTGTACCACGCAAGTCCGCGCGACCCGGTTTGGGAGTACGTGATCGACAACCGGACGGCCGCGGCCTGCATCGAGCAGCAGGGCCGACCGGTCTCGCTGGTCGGCCACAGCCATGTCCCGCTGATGTACGGCCTGGACGGCAGCGACGACCGGGCGTCGGGTGGCTATGCCCAGGAGGGTACCCGGCCGTTGGGCAACGGCCGGCGCCTGATCAATCCGGGCTCGGTCGGACAGCCCCGGGACGGCGATCCGCGGGCGGCCTACCTGGTGCTCGACCTGGACGCCCGCACCGTCACCTGGCGGCGGCTCGACTACGACATCGAGCGCACCCAGCGGGCGGTGATCGAGGCCGGCCTTCCCCGCTCCCTGGCGCTGCGCCTGCGCGACGGCCGTTAGCCGGCGGTCGCCAGCAGGGTGGTGCCGACCAGCGTCAGGGCGATCCCCGCCAGCTGGATGCGGGCGGGCCGCTCGCGGAGCAGGACGATGCCGAGGGCCACGGTCAGGGTCGAGAACTGCGCGGCGCAGACGGACGCCACGCTGACCGGGCCGTTCGACGCCGCCGCTACGAATGCGCAGAAGCCGACCGCGTCGAGGGCGCCGATCGCGACCAGCTGCAGCAACTCGCGGCGGCCGATCGGCACGTGCGTGCGCAGCAGCACGATTGGGCCCAGGATGAGCACGGCCGCGATCCGGGCGGCGGTGACGGCCGAGAATGACTGCAGCGGCTCGGCGGCGGCGTACATCGTGAACATGACGCCAAACAGCCCGCCGGAGGCGATCGCCCAGCCCACGCCCTGCACTCGCCGCTCGCCGCGCTGGGCGCAGGCCAGCGTCGTGCCGCAGACGGCCAGCACCAGCCCGGCTGCCACCACGCCGGTGATCTGCTCGCCGGTGACGATCGCGATCAGCGCCGCCACGCCGCCCGACAGCCCCAGCAGCGGGGCGATCACCGCCAGCGACCCGTTCCTGACCGCCACCAGGTAACAGGCGAAGGCGGCCACCTCGAGCAGCCCGGCCAGCGCCACGACCGGAAGCCGGCTCCGGGCGTCCGGGCCCGGGAAGCCCTCGAAGGCGAGCGCCAGCGGCGCGGTGGCCAACGTGCTCGCCGCCAGCAGCGCCAGCATCGTCAGCAGCGGCGGCAGGCGGCGGCTGAGCGGCACCAGCCAGAGGTTGACCAGCGACCATGCCGCGGCGGCGAGGAGGCCGAGGAGGATCGTCATGACCGCGGAGTCATACAGGCCCGGCCGGCGACGCGTACGGGGAGCCTACGCCGTGCGCGGGGGTGCGGCCCGGCGGGGCGCCCGGCCCAGCCCCTCGCGGGCGAGCTCGATGGCGACCATCTCGCGCGCCTTGTAGATCCGCCACTTCACGGTGGCCAGCGTGGTCTCCAGGGAGTCCGCGATCTCGGCATACGACAGGCCCACCACGTCGCGCAGCAGCAGCGCCATCTTCAGGTCCAGCGTGAGCGTGCCGATCGCCCGCCAGACCGCATCCATCTCCTCCAGCGACTCGGTGGGCGGCGCGGCCAGCTGCAGCTGAGGCACCGAGTCGAGATCGACCGCCGGCCGGCCTCGGCGCTCGCGGGCGCGCAGTTCGTCGACCACCCGGTGCTTGGCCACCTGGAACAGCCAGGTCGTGAACTGGCAGCGGGAGTCGAACCCGGGCAGCGCCTGGTAGACGCGGAAGAAGACTTCCTGGCACAGATCCTCGGCCAGCGCCCGGTCACCGCCGAGCACCCGGACGACGTAGTTGAAGAGCGGCGTCTGGTACTGCCTGACGATCAGGGCGAACGCGCGCTCGTCGCCACGACGGGCGAGCCGCAGGACGGCGGGATCAGGTTGGGGTAGCGCCAAGGATGGTCGGGATGGTTACAAGAACCACGTCGAACGATACACGACAGAGGGGCGGTTCCTGTCGGAGATCACACCTCACGCCAGCAGAGAGCGGCCCTCCATCGTGTCCGGCCGGGGGATATCCAGCAGGTCGAGCACGGTCGGCGCGACGTCGGCCAGCCGGCCGCCGTCGGCGAGCCCGACCCGGCGGCCGGTGAGGATCAGCGGCACCGGATTGGTGGTGTGCGCCGTGTGCGGGCTGCCGTCAGCCTGCAGCATCTGCTCCGCGTTGCCGTGGTCGGCGGTGACCAGGCAGACGCCGCCCACGCCCTCCACGGTCGACACGACGTCGGCGAGGCAGCTGTCGACCGTCTCCACCGCCTCCACCACCGCCGGGATCACGCCGGTGTGGCCGACCATGTCGGGGTTCGCGAAGTTGACCAGCCCGAACCCGTAGCCGCCGCCGGCGATCCCCCCGCAGAACATCCGCGACACGCCCCGCGCGCTCATCTCCGGCTTGCGGTCGTAGGTGGGCACGTCGCGCGGGGAGTCGACCAGGCTCCACTGCTCGCCCGGCGAGCGGTGCTCGCTGCCACCGTCGAAGAAGTAGGTGACGTGGGGGTACTTCTCGGTCTCGGCCACGTGCAGCTGGGGCACCGCCAGAGCGGCCAGCACCTGTGCGAGCACCCCGGTCAGGGCCTCCGAGGGGTAGGCCACCGGCGCGTCGAAGTCCTCGCTGTAGTCGGTCATCTGGACGAGATGGGGACGCGGCGGATCGGGCCCGCGGTCGAATTCCCGGAAGTCGGGCTCGATCAGGGCGCGGGTCAGCTGCCGTGCGCGGTCGGGCCGGAAGTTGAAGAAGATCACGCTGTCGCCCGCCCCGACGCGCCCCTCGGCAGGGTCGCCGACCACCATCGGCTCGATGAACTCGTCGGTCACGTTTCGCTCGTAGCTCTCCCGCACGGCGGCGACCGGGTCATCCACCTCCGTGCCCTCACCGTGCACAATCGCGTCGTATGCCCGCCTGGTGCGGTCCCAGCGGCGATCTCGATCCATGGCGTAGTAGCGGCCGACCACCGTTGCCAGGTTGGGCACCTGCTCGAGGAATCCCGCGCCGCTGGTGGGCGACACGTCGCGGCCGTCGGTGAAGGCGTGGACGTGCACCTGCCCCACCTGCTGCCGCCGCGCCAGTTCGAGCAGGGCCAGCAGGTGGTCGATGTGGCTGTGCACCCCGCCGTCCGACACCAGGCCCATCATGTGAAGCGCGGAGCCGGCAGCCCGCCGGCAGGCCTCGACCAGCACCGGGTTCTCGAACAGTCCGCCCGAGGCGATGTCGTCGCCGATCCGCACCAGGTCCTGGCGGACGACCCGGCCGGCGCCCAGGTTCAGGTGGCCGACCTCGGAGTTGCCCATCTGGCCGTCGGGCAGGCCGACCGCCCTGCCCGAGGCGGCCAGCGTCGTATGCGGACACGTCGCCCACAGCCGGTCGAACGTCGGCGTGTCGGCGAGGTCGACGGCGTTTCCCGGGCCGGGCGGCGCCAGCCCCCACCCGTCGAGGACGACCAGGCAGACCGGCCGGCTCATGCCGGCGCTGCGCCGACGATGGCCGCGAACGCGGTGGCATCGAGGCTGGCGCCCCCGATCAAGCCGCCGTCGATGTCGGGTTGGGCCAGCAGTTCGGCCGCGTTCTCGGGCTTCATGCTGCCGCCGTACTGGATCCGCACGCCGTTCCGCGCGCTCTCCGGCAGCAACGAGCGGATGAAGGCATGGGCCTGCTGGGCCATCTCTGGCGTGGCGGTGCGACCGGTACCGATCGCCCACACCGGCTCGTAGGCGATGGTGGTGCGGGCGACACGCTCCACCGACAGCCCCCTGTACGCGACCTCGATCTGCCGCCGAAGCACCGGCTCGGTCTGCCCGCCCTCGCGCTCGTCGCCGGTCTCGCCGATCGCGAAGATCACCTCCAGGCCGGCGTCGTGCGCGCTCTCGATCTTCAGCCTCAGCACCTCGTCGGTCTCCCCGAAGTACTGCCGTCGCTCGCTGTGGCCGAGCAGCACCCCGTCGGCGCCGGCGTCGACCAGCATCGGCGCGGAGATCTCGCCGGTGAACGCGCCTTCGGCCAGCTCGTGCATGGTCTGCGCATACACCCGCAGCCGGCTGCCGGCCGCCGACGAGGCCGCCGCGGCGATCGACGTGAAAGGCACACACACCGCAACATCGGGGCCCTCGGGCAGCGCATCGATCAGCCGCTCCATGAACGGCGCCGTCTCCGACGGCGTCCTGTGCATCTTCCAGTTGCCGGCGACGAATGGCCGGCGGCTCATACCGGCGCCCCCTCGAGAGCCGCCACGCCGGGCAGCACCTTGCCCTCCAGCAGCTCGAGCGCGGCGCCGCCCCCGGTGGACACGTGGCTGATGCGGTCGGCCACGCCGGCCACGTTGACGGCGGCCACGGAGTCGCCCCCGCCGACAACGGAGGTGGCTTCCGAGCCGGCCACCGCCTCGGCGACGGCGATCGTGCCCCGGGCGAACGGCTCCAGCTCGAACACCCCCATCGGCCCGTTCCAGAAGATCGTGTTCGCGGGGCCGATCCGGGCGCCGTAGAGCTCGACCGTCCGGGGACCGATGTCGAGGCCCATCCAGCCGGCGGGGATGGCGTCTGCGGCCACCGTCCGGGTCTCCGCCGCGGCATCGAAGCGGTCGGCGGCGACCACGTCGACCGGCAGCAGCAGCTCGCACCCACGCGCGCTGGCGTCCTCGAACGCCTTGCGGGCTGTCGCCTGGCCGTCGTCGTCCTCCTTGCGCGAGGCGCCGACGTCGAGCCCCTGAGCGGCGAGGAACGTGAACGCCATCGCGCCGCCGATCAGGATCGTGTCGGCCAGCTCGGTGAACCGGTCGATGACGCCGATCTTGTCGGCCACCTTGACCCCGCCGATGACCACCACGAACGGGTGGCGGGGGTGGTCCAGCAGCCGGTCGAAGGCCTCCAGCTCGCCGGCCAGCAGCAGCCCGGCGACCGCCGGCAGCAGCTCGGCCACGCCCACCGTCGAGGCGTGGGCTCGGTGCGCGGCGCCGAAGGCGTCGTCCACGTAGATGTCGGCCAGCGCGGCCAGCTCCCGGGCCAGCGACGGGTCGTTCGCCTCCTCCCGCGGGTCGAACCGCAGGTTTTCCAGCAGCCGCAGGTCGCCCTGCTGATCGCCGAAGGCGACCGGGCGGCCGAGCAGCTCGGATACCCGCCCGGCGACCGGCTTCAAGGACAGGGCGGGATCCGGTTTTCCCTTCGGCCGCCCCAGGTGCGAGCACATGACGACCGCCGCCGCCCCGGCCCCCAGCAGGTGCTCGATCGTCGGCATGGCCGCCCGAATACGGGTGTCGTCGGCCACCTGCCCGTCCTTCAGCGGCACGTTCAGGTCGCAGCGAACCAGCACCCGCCTGCCCGCCACGTCGACGTCGCGGACGGTGCGCATCAGGCGATCTTGTCGATCAGGTCGACGACCCGGTTCGAATAGCCCCACTCGTTGTCATACCAGGAAACGACCTTGACCATGCTGCCGTTGGCCATGGTCAGCTTGGAGTCGAAGATCGAGCTGTACGAGGAGCCGACGATGTCGCAGGACACGATCGGATCCTCCGTGTACTGGAGGATGCCCTGCATGGCCGGGGTGCCGGCAGCCTCGCGGAAGGCCGCGTTGACCTCGTCCTTCGTCACCTCGCGCTCGAGGATCGCCACCAGGTCGGTGACCGATCCGTCGGGCACCGGCACCCGCATCGAGATCCCGTCCATCTTCCCCAGCAACTCGGGGATGACGAGGCCGATGGCCTTGGCGGCGCCGGTCGAGGTGGGAATGATGTTGACCGCCGCAGCCCGCGCCCGCCGCAGGTCCTTATGCGGCAGGTCGAGGATCGCCTGGTCATTGGTGTAGGCGTGGGTCGTGGTCATGAAGCCCTGGCGGATGCCGAAGGTGTCCAGCAGCACCTTGGCCAGCGGGGCCAGGCAGTTGGTGGTGCACGACGCGTTGGAGATCACGTGATGCTGCCCGGCGTCGTAGAGGTCGTCGTTCACGCCCATGCAGATCGTGATGTCGGGCTCGGTGGCGGGGGCGCTGATGATCACCTTGCGGGCACCGGCCTCGAGGTGCTTGGCAGCCCCGTCGCGCTTGGTGAAGAAGCCGGTCGACTCGACCACCACCTCGACACCCATGTCCTTCCAGGGCAGGGCGGCGGGATCGCGCTCCGACAACACTCGAACCTGCTTGCCGTCCACGCGCAGGCCGTCGTCCTCGGCTGCCACATCGCCGGGGAAGATGCCGTGGATGCTGTCGTACTTCAGGAGGTGGGCGAGCGTCGGCGCATCAGTGAGGTCGTTGACCGCCACGATCTCGAAGTTCGCGCCCCGCTGGCCGGCCGCTCGAAAGACGTTGCGGCCGATGCGGCCGAACCCGTTGATCGCCACACGGACGCTCATTCGCAGATCCCCTCGTCGCTCGACTGAACGCCGCCAGTCTATCCAAGCGGTGGAGCGCGGAGATCCGGTGAGAAACCGGGTTCTGCGGGCGGCCGGCAAGATCGGGCAGCGTCAGATGGGGTCTAGGTCTGTCGCGCGTGGGATGCTCAGACCGCCCGCAGAACTCGTATCCAATGATCGGGCGAGCAAGGGCGAGATGCTACCCCCCGGTTAGGGGATTCTTATGGATTTGTAAGGAGATGGAGCGTACGATGGAGAGGTGCCAAGCCGGAACGCCTATGCAATCGTCCGTATCGACCGCCTCCAGATGAGCGAGGAGGCGCGCGTGACGGTGAAGCGGGTGGTCTGGGATCTGGACACCGCGGAGGCGGAGGCCCAGCGCCTGAACGCCGCCAACAACGACAAGGGCTGCTTCTACTTCGCCCAGTCGACGCGGGTCGAGGAGCCGGCCGAGATCCCCGGCTGACGCTCAGCCGCCCAGGCCGGCCTGAAGGGCGAGCAGCGCCCGCATGCGGCGGGCGACGGTCGACTTGGTCAGCGGCGGGCGGGCGCGCTCCGCCAGCTCGCTGAGCGAGGCCGACGGGTACCGCAGCCGCAGCTCGGCCACCTGACGCAGGGCGGCCGACAGCTGCGTCAGTTCGAGCTCGGCGATCGCCTCGCGCTGGCGATGGGCGGCGGCCGAGGCGCGCTCCAGGTTCGCCCGGTCGCAGTTGGTCAGCCGGTTCGCCCGCTCCAGGGTGCGCGAAACCACCTCCGCCTCGTCGAAGGACAGCACCGCATCCTGCACGCCCATCGAGACCAGCAGGTCGTGCACGGTCTCCCGCCGCTTCGCGTAGGCGATCGCGTGGCCGCGGCGGGGCACCGCCCGAAGCTCCAGGCCCTCCCGCGCCGCGATCTCGCACAGCGCGGCGGCGTGCTCGATGTCGGGCACTCGGATCTCCAGGTGCGCCGGCCGGCCGGGAGCCGAGACCGAGCCTGCAGCGACGAACGCCCCACGCAGGTAGGCGCCGCGGCAGCAGGCCCGGGAAAGCACCCGCTGGGGTATGTCCTGGGTGGGCACGAGCGCCGAGGTCAGGAGGCCGATCTCGTGCAGCAGCTGGAGGCTGCGATCGCCATGGATCCGGAGCTGGACGAGATTACGGCGGTCGAACCGGCGCTCACGGTAGGTGACGATGTCGCAGTCAGCGCCCCGCTCGCGCAGCAGCTGGAAGGCCATCCGGGCCGCCGCCGGCGAGGCGATTTCGGCCACCACCGCAATCTCGCCGGCGCCGCGCACCTGCAGTGCTCCCGCCCCGCGGATCAGCCCGGACAGAAAGGCGGAGCGGCAGCAGGCCTTGCCCGGTGCCCGTTCGACCAGCTCGTGGCGGACGACCTCGGCGAACGACACGTCACGCCTCGCGCCCGGCTCGGGCGATCCGCATCAGCGAACGGGCCAGCCGGTCGGAGTCGTGCTGCCATTCGGTGGCCAGGCGGGCGCCCCACACCCGCACCCCCAGCCTCCGCAGCCCGCCCCGGTCGACCGCCACCGGCACGCCATGCTCGGCACGGTTGCGGCTGACCAGCACGCCGTCCACGAGATCGCTGCCCACATGGTCGTAGATCCGCTGGACGTGATCCGACGCGCGGTAGCCGATCGTCTCGCCCGGCTGCTGGAGCAGGTTGCAGACATACACCCGGGGCACGCGCGCCATCCGCACGGCCTCCCGGATGCCGGGCACCAGCAGCGGCGGCAGCGTGCTGGTGAACAGGCTGCCCGGCCCCATCACGATCAGGTCGGCGCGCTCGATCGCCTGCAGCGCGCGCGGATGCGCTCGGGGATCGGGCGGGTCCAGGCGCACGGTACGCACCGGCCGGCCGAGGGCGGCAATGGCGGTCTCGCCGCGCACCGTGCTGCCGTCGTCGAACTCCGCCACCAGCTCGACCATGTCGGTGGTGCTGGGCACCACCCGGCCGGCCACAGCCAGAACCCGCGCCGACTCCGACACCGCCTGATCGAAGCTCCCCAACAGGTCGGTGAGGCCGGCCAGGAACAGGTTGCCGAAGCTGTGGCCGGCCAGCTCGCCGGTGGCGAAGCGGTGCTCGAAAAGCTGCCCGACCAGCGACTCGTCCTCGGCCAGCGCCGACAGGCAGTGACGGACGTCGCCGGGCGCCGGCATCCCGAAATCGCGGCGCAGCCGGCCCGAGCTGCCGCCGTCGTCGGTGGTCGTCACCACCGCGGTCACGCTGGCGGTCCGCTTCAGGCCGCGCAGGATCATCGACAGCCCGGTGCCACCGCCCAGGCACACCACCCGCAGCCGGTTGCGGGCGCGCCGGACGCCGGGCGGCTCGATCGTGCGAGGTTCCTGCGGCACCAGGGGCATCCCGCCAGGGTAGAGGAATCGGGGGCTCAGCCCGCGGTCGGACGCCCGTCCTGGCCGGGCCGCTCGGGGGCCGGCGGCGCATCGTCGAGCTGGGAACGTGTGAAGTCGGCGTGGCCGGTCTCGCGGCGGTGACCGGCGGCCTCCACCATGGCCGCCGCCTCGTCCTGCTCCACCGCGTTCCAGCCGCATTCGCGGCACGTCATGGCGATCATCGGCGCAGCCTAGCCTCAGCCCGCCCGGTGCAGGGAGTCATGGATCGCCCGGCCAACCTTGGGAGGCAGCCCGGGCACGGCCTCCAGTTCCTCGCGGGTCGCGTTGACCAGCTTGTCGGCGGTGCTGAAGTGGTCGACCAGCACCCGCTTGCGCGCCGGCCCGACACCGGGCAGGGTGTCGAAGATCGAGCCAACGGCGGCCTTTGAGCGCTTCGACCGGTGGTACCCGAGCGCGAACCGGTGCGCCTCGTCACGCACCCGCTGCAGGAGCTGCAGCCCCGGAGAGTTGCGGTCGAGCCGCACCGGGTCGCGGCGGCCGGGGATGTGCACCTCCTCCTCGCGCTTGGCCAGTGCCACCACGGCCACGCGCGGGATCTCCAGCCGGTTCATCGCCCCGATCGCCGCCCCCAGCTGCCCCTTGCCGCCGTCGATGATGACCAGGTTGGGGCAGGCGGCGAAGCTGGCGTCGTACTCGTCGACGTCGACCGCGTTGCCCAGCCGGGCGAAGCGGCGGCCGACCGCCTCGGCCATCATGGCGAAGTCGTCCTGACCGCCCTCGTGGCGGATGGCGAACTTGCGGTAGTCCGCCTTCTTGGCCACGGCGTCCTCGAACACCACCATCGACGCCACCGGCTGCGACTCGCCCAGGTTGGAGATGTCGAAGCATTCGATCCGCACCGGCAGCGACTCCAGGTTCAGCTGCTCTCGCAGCTCCTCCAGGGCCTCGATCCTGCGCGCCCGGGTACGCTCGGCCACCAGCCGGTCGTGCTCCAGCGCCAGGTGCGCGTTCTTCTGCGCCAGCTCGGCCAGCCGCCGCTTCTCGCCGCGCCGGGCTGACCGCACGTCGACCACCGTGCCCCGCCGCTCCTCCAGGAAGCTGCCCAGCAGCTCCGGGTCATCAAACGAGGACGGCACGATGACCTCGGTGGGGATCGCCACCTGCCCTGCGTAGTACTCGAGCACGAAGCTCCACAGCACGTCGGACTCGCTGCCGCCGCCGGCGTTCTCCAGGTACAGCCCGCGGCGATCGGACAGCCGCCCGTCGCGCATGTGGAAGACCTGCACGTTGGCCGTGTCGCCGTCCACCGCGACGGCCAGGATGTCCGCGCTTCCGCCGGACACGTGATCGGCGACCTGGCGCTCGCTGAGGTGGCGCACCGCGTTCAGCCGGTTGCGGAAGCGGGCCGCGTCCTCGAACCGCTGGTTCTCGGCCGCCTCCTTCATCTGCTGCTCCAGCCGCCGCTCCAGCGGCCGCACCCGGCCGGACAGGAACTCCACGATCGAGTCGATCACCTCCCGGTAGTCCTCGCGGGAGATGTAGCCCACGCAGGGCGCCGCGCAGCGGCCGATGTGGTAGTCGAGGCAGGGCACGCCCGACCGCCGGCCCGGGGTCGGCCCCTCGCAGGGCCGGTAGGGGAACACCCGGTTCAGCACGTCGAGCGTCTCCCGCACCTTCTTGGCGCTCGAGTACGGGCCGAAGTACAGCACCCCCTTGCGGTGCCGCTCGCGCGTGAACATCACCCGCGGATACTCGTCCCCCGCCGTGACCGCGATGTAGGGATACGACTTGTCGTCGCGCAGCCGGATGTTGAACGGCGGCCGGTGCCGCTTGATCATGTTCTGCTCCAGCAGCAGCGCCTCGTTCTCGGTGCCGGCGGCGAACAGCTCGACGTCGTCGATCCGCTCGACCAGCTCGGCGGTCATCCGCGTGTGGTACGCCTCGCGCCGGAAATACGACTGCACCCGCTTGCGCAGCGACTTCGCCTTACCGACGTAGAGCACGTCGCCGGACCGGTCGCGGAAGATGTACACGCCGGGCGCGTCGGGCAGTGACGACAGTCGCGCCTGGAGGCGCTCGCTGCGGTTGTGGCTGGAGGATGCGGCCATGCTCCTGATCGTAGCGACGCCGGAAAGCCGCACCCGTCCGCCCCCGCTGGCTAGCCTGTGGCCCCATGGGTCAGGAACACCGGATTCTCGACGCCAACCGACGGTTCGCTGTCGGCTTCGAGCACGGCGCGCTGCCGGTGAGGCCCGCGCGGCAGCTGGTGATCGTCACCTGCATGGACTCGCGGATCGACACGTTCCGCGCGCTGGGGCTCGAGCTGGGCGACGCCCATGTGATCCGCAACGCGGGCGGGCGGGCGTCCGACGACGTGATCCGCTCGCTGATCATTTCGACGACGCTGCTCGGAACGCGCGAGGTGCTGGTCGTGCATCACACCGACTGCGGGCTGATGGGCACGTCGGAGGAGGAGCTACGGGGGCTGGTCGCCCGCGAACGCGGCACCGATACGTCGGACCTCGAATTCCTGTCCTTTGCCGACCACCAGACGGCATTGCGCGCAGATGTCAAGACGATCCGGTCGTCCCCCCACCTCGGCTCCGACCTGCTGGTCTCCGGCTACCTGTACGACGTCCACACCGGCCGTTTGTCGGAGCTGGTACCGGGCGGCAGCTCCTCCTAGCCCCAGGGGGTGGGCAGGGCTTCGACGATCGCCGAGACGCCGTCGGCGAGCTTGCCGGCGCCGCTCTTCACGGCCGGCCAGCCCGCGCGGGCCGCCGACGCGGCCAGCCGCACCGGCGCGGTCTGCACTCGCCAGGCAAGGTCGAGCACTCGGCCGCCCAGTCGCAGGCCGGAGCGGCACCACTGCGGATGCAGCACCAGGTAGCCGCCCACGCAGACGACGGCGCCGGTCGCCAGCAGGGCCAGCCCGACCGGCGGCACGACCACGGAGCCGGCGGCGATCATCGGCACCAGGCCGCCGCCGGCGGTCAACAGCCCGGCGGCCGACAATGCACTGCCCGCGGCCAGCAGGCCGTTGCCCAGCCGTTCGCGGCCCGTCCGAGCGGTGATCGCCGCCCAGCCGAACACCCCCGCCGACAGCCCGGCGGCCAGCACGTTCAGCCGCGCGCCGAGCAGCGCCCAGCCGTCGAGCGCAAGCCCGGCGGAGCCCCAGGCGGCAGCCGCCTCGGCGGTCGCGAAGCCCGCATCCCAGGCCGAGCCGGCGGCCGCCGCCACGTCCTGCCATCGCTCGGGGCCGGCCAGCGAGACGGCGGTCAGCCCCAGCCGCGTTCCATTCCGCAGGCCGGCCAGCGCCTGCATCGAGACCTGCGTGCCCCGCCGCGCCATGGTGCGGGCGACGGCCTCGCCGGCGTGCAGCGCCGCCCCCGCCGCTGCGCTGCGAGAAGGCCCGGCCGCCGCCGGCGCGCCACGCACGGGCACCAGGGCGTCACCGGCCAGGTGGCGGGCGCCGCTTGGCCCGGACCGCGGCTGGGGTCGCGGCAGCAGGCTGACCGCTGCGCGGAAACCATCGCCCAGCGCCGGGCCGGAGGCGTCGCGGAGCACCAGCGCGGCCGCCGAGCGACCTCCCAGCTGGTCGGCCAGCGCATCGCTCAGGTCACCGGTCCGCCGCAGCGCCGCCACCAGCTCGAGCGCCGCCCGCCGGGGGTCGGCGCGCAGGCCCAGGCGCAGCTCGGCCGCCACGACATGTGCCGGCGCACCGGCCGACCGCGCTGCCTCGAGCACCGGGTCGGCGGGCGCGGGCGGCCCGGGTCCGGCGCCGGCCAGGCGCGCGTACCCGTCCCAGCCTCCCGCGGACAGCGGCTCCACCCGCACCCGGGCGCCGGTGTGCGGGGCGACGACCACCGCGCCCTGGCCGGCGTACAACCCGACGTGATGGGGTGCCCCGGAGGTCGCGCCCAGGAACACCAGGTCGCCGGGCTCCAGCTCGGCGGCCGCCACCCGGTGACCGATCGCCCACAGCGAGGCCGCGGTCGGACGGCCGACCAGCGGATGCCCCGCGGCCGCGTAGGCGAAGCCGACCAGCCCCGAGCAGTCGAAGCCACCCTCGGCCCGGCTCTCGCCGCCCCAAACGTAGGGCCACCCGACCTGGGCCAGGGCGGCGGCGACGATCGCCATCCGGTCCCGCGCGCCGTGCAGGTCGACCGGCCGGAAGGCCGCCGGGTCGAGCGACGCGCTGTAGGTCACGCCTGCGCGGGAGGTGGCCGGCACGTCGTCGCGCCGGACGCCGGCGCCGGGCACCGAGCCGCCGGCGGTGACGCGGGCCACCACCTCAACTCCCGATGGCAGCCCCTGCCGGTGCAGGATGCGGAAGCCGGTGACGGCGCCGCCGTTGGCACCGGCGGCTCGTTCGGCGGCGGCCCGCAGCGCCCCGGGTGGCGCACCCGGATCCTCCGCCAGCAACTGCGCCGCCGCCAGGGCGGCCATGTCGGCCGCACGCTGGGCGGTGGCGCCCGCCTCGTTGACCCGGGTCAGGTACGCCAGCAGCGCGCCCGCCAGCACCAGCAGCAGCAGCACGCCGACCGCAGGGATCGACAGCTGCCCGCGCTCGCTCATGGCACCACCGCCTGCTCGCGCACCTCGAACACCGGCAGCGCCGGCAGGCCGGCGGCGCGCACGGTCACCCGGATCAGATCGCCCCGGCGCTCGATCCGGGCCTCCCGGCGCAGGCCGCCGGGCACCGGCCGGCCCTCAGCCTCGAGCACGGCGACGCGGTCGGCCACGTCCAGCGCCCGCTGGCGCGCGCGGGCGATCAACAGCAGCTGAACAACCGCCAGCACTGCCAGTGCCAGCCCGAGCGCGCCGACCACCAGCTCGATGCTGGCCTGGCCGCGCTCCCGTTTCACTCGTCCGCCTCCGCCGCCGAGGCGGCCACCGACAGCCGAAAGCCGGGTACCACCGAGGGCACGGTCACGTGCAGGATCAGGCGCCCGCCGGTCCGCTCGAGGTCCAGGCCATCGCGCATCGCCGCCGGCAGCGATGCCAGCGCGACAGCCCGGGGAGGCTCGCCGCCCAGGGCCGCCCGGGCGGCCGCCCGCGCCGCCTGCTGCGCCTCGAGCGCGGTCCAGCCGACCAGCAGGCCCTGCCATCCGGCGACCGCCAGGCCGAGCAGGACCGGCAACACGGCCAGCGTCTCGATCGTCGCCTGTCCGCGGTCGCTCTCCATGTGTCCCACGCTAGGGCCGGCCGGCGTGCCGGAACCAGACGCATCCCGTGCCGGAGCAGTGCCGGACCTGCTGCTACGATCGAAACCGATGAGCGACCAGAACGGGCAGCAGAACGGGGCGGCGGCGAACAACTCGGCCGGCGAGGATCGCCAGTTCGTCCACTTCTCGTTCCACAAGCTGGGCCGCGAGTTCCGGCTGCTGCCCGCGCAGAAGCGCCAGGCCGCCTGCGACGAACTGGCCGAGCTGATCGACGACCTCTCGGAGGCGTTCCCGATCCGCGCGTACAGCACCTTCGGCGTCCGCGCCGACGCCGACTTCATGCTGTGGAAAGTGTCTGAGCGGCTCGAGGACTTCCAGGAGGCGGCCACCGCGGTCGCCCGCACCGCGATCGGTCCGCACCTCGAGACGACCTACGCCTACCTGTCGATGACCCGCCGGTCGCAGTACGTGAAGGGCGAGGGCCGCTCGATGCACAAGCGCGGCCGGATCATGTGGAACCCGGAGTCGAAGTACCTGCTGATCTACCCGATGGTCAAGATTCGCGACTGGTACCAGCTGTCGAAGCCGGCTCGCCAGGGGATCATGAACGAGCACATCGCCACCGGCCACAAGTTCCCAACGGTCAAGATCAACACCACCTACTCGTTCGGCATCGACGACCAGGAGTTCGTGGTCGCATTCGAGACCGACTTCGTGGGCGACTTCCTTGATCTGATGATGACGCTGCGCGAAACCGAGGCCAGCAAGTTCACCGAGCGCGACACGCCGATCTTCACCTGCACGTCGGGCAGCATCCGCGAGGTGCTCGACACACTGGGCGTCACCCCCGCGCGCGTCGCCGCAGACACCTAGTTTCGTGCGGCAGATCGTCGCGATGGGCGGTGGCGGCTTCACGATGGAGCCGGAGAACACCCTGCTCGACGACTATGTCCTCTCGCTGTCCGGGCAGGAGCGGCCGCGAGTCTGCTTCGTGCCGACGGCGAGCGGCGACTCCGACGCCACGGTGGTCAGGTTCTACGAGGCGTTCCCGGTCACCCGCGCGCTGCCATCGCACCTGCCGCTGATGCGCCGGCAGCTGGCACCCGAGGTCCGCGCGCACCTGCTGGCCCAGGACGTGATCTACGTCGGCGGCGGCAGCACCGTGAACATGCTGGCGATGTGGCGCGCGCACGGCGTCGATTCGGCGCTGCGCGAGGCCTGGGAGAACGGCGTCGTCCTCTGCGGTGTATCGGCCGGGTCGCTGTGCTGGTACGAGGCCGGGGTCACCGACTCCTACGGCCGGCTGGCGCCGCTCCGCGACGGGCTCGGGCTGCTGGCCGGGAGCCACTGCCCGCACTACGACGGCGAGCCGGATCGGCGCCCGGCCTACCAAGGCCTGGTGGCCGGCGGGCTGCCGGCCGGCATCGCCGCCGATGACGGCGTCGGCCTGCATTACGTCGGCTCGTCGCTCGAGCGGATCGTCTCCTCACGGGAGGGCGCCGCGGCGTATCGGGTGTCGGCCGTCGGCGGCGAGGCCGTCGAGGAGCGGCTGGAAGCGGGATTCCTGGGCGCAGGATCTCGAGACCCCGCAGCCTGATGCTGTTGACCGGCTGCTCCCGCTCTGGCTCAGGGAACTCCGCCTAGCCGAGGGCCGGTGCGCCCGTCACAGCGTGTAGCGCTTGGACTCCTGCCAGGCCCAGAACATGCCGAACAGCCCGGCGAAGAAGGCGACCAGCACGAGCAGCGAGAACGCGCCCAGCGAGACCAGGCCGAACTGCGAAAGCGAATAGAGCGCGGCCGAGATGGTGACGGCGCCCATGCCGGCATACAGCACGTTGCGCTGGCGGTCGGGCATCAGCGAGATCGCCATCCGATTCTCCCGGTACCAGCGGTAGCCGAAGTACCACATCAGGCAGATGAAGATCAGGCCGATGGCGCCGAACACGGCGTCGGCCACAGCACGGGAGGTGGTCGAGAACACGGTGGCGACGATCGCCAGGCCGAGCACGATCAGAAGCCCGCGGATGGTGTCCCTGCTCATCAGGAGGGCCCGGTCATGTAGGCGCGCACGCCGAGCGCGGCGACCAGCGCGGAGCCGATCGAGAAATACAGGATGTTGCGGCGACCGTCCTCACCACGAAGAGCATAGGGGTACGCCACGGCCAGCAGCGGTATCAGCCCGTACGCGAAGTGCAGCTTGTCGGCCGGGCGCAGGCCGTCGGACACCAGCACCAGGCCCAACGTGGCCTGCGCCACAACCACCGTCTGGGCGAGCGCCAGCACCTGCTTGAATGCGTCGCCGGGCGGCGCGTTGCGCCGGTAGGCGACATAGCCCCAGACGGCCACCGAAGCGTTCGTGACGATCAGCAAAATGCCGACGATCATGTGGATTTCCGGCACGCGCCTCAGGCTACCAGGAGGGGTCGGCGGCCCGGCTACACTGCCCTCCCCCAACCACGCGGACCGAGGAGCATCGCCATGAGCACACCGACAATCGGCGGCCCTGCGCCCGCCTTCTCCTGTGAGTCGGACACCCGCGAGCAGGTCAGCCTCGAGTCACTTCGGGGACGTCCGGCGGTGCTCTACTTCTATCCCAAGGACGACACACCCGGCTGCACCCGCCAGGCCAGCAGCATCCGCGACAACTGGGGCGAGTTCGAGCGGTCGGGCATCGCGCTCTATGGGGTCAGTCCCGACACGGTCGAGTCGCACATTCGGTTCAAGCAGAAGTACGAGCTGCCCTTCCCCCTGCTGGCCGATCCCGACCATTCGATGGCGGATGCCTACGGCACCTGGGTGGAGAAGAAGAACTATGGCAAGACGTACATGGGCATCGAGCGCTCGGCGTTCCTGATCGACGCCGATGGCAACCTGGCGGCCGCCAAGCGGCGGATCAAGCCCGAGGACACGGTCTCCTGGGCGCTCGCCGAGGTCGCCAAGCTGGGCGACGCCGCCAAGGCCTAGGGCCGCCCGGCGCCGATAGGATCGATCCACCTGTGAGCGATCCCCTCCCCCTCGCCGGACTCCGCGTGCTCGACCTGACGCAGGTGCTCGCCGGCCCGTTCGCGACCATGATGCTGGGCGACCTGGGCGCCGACGTGATCAAGGTCGAGCGCCCCGGCGAGGGCGACGGCAGCCGCCGGTGGGGGCCGCCGTTCGAGGGCGGCGAGAGCGCCTACTTCATGCAGGTCAACCGCAACAAGCGCTCGATCGCGATCGACCTGGGCGACCCGGCCGGCCAGCAGGTGGCCCGCCGCCTCGCGAAGAGGGCCGACGTCGTGATCGAGAACTTCCTGCCCGGGGCCACCGCCCGCTTCGGCCTCGACTGGGAGACGATCCGCGCCCTCAACCCGCGCACGGTGTACTGCACCATCTCGGGCTACCCGACCGACGGGCCGGACGCCGGCCGGCCGGGGTACGACTTCCTGATGCAGGGCGTGGGCGGGATCATGAGCATCACCGGCGAGCCGGAGGGCGCGCCAATGAAGGTCGCCGTCGCCATCTCAGACATCGTGGCCGGTCTGTTCGCCAGCTCGGCCGTGCTGGCGGCGCTCGTGGAACGCGATCGGACCGGCGCTGGCCGCCGCTGCGAGGTGTCCCTGCTCGACGCCCAGGTGGCCTGGCTGGCCAACCGGGCCGGAGACTGGCTGATCTCGGGCATCGAGCCGACCCGGCTGGGAAACGCCCATCCGTCGATCGTCCCTTACGAGACGTTCCACGCCAGTGACGGCTTCGTCAACCTGGCCGTGGGCACGGACGACCACTTCCGGCGGTTCTGCCGGGCGGCGCGCCGCGACGACCTGGCCGACGACCCCCGCTACCGCTCAAACGCCGGGCGGGTGGAGCATCGCGCCGAGCTGGTGCCCGAGCTGCAGATGCTGTTCGCCGCCCGCACCGTGAAGGACTGGGTCGAGCTGCTCGACGAGGCGCACGTGCCGGGCGGCCCCGTGCTCTCTATCCCCGAGACGTTCGCCGGCCCTGCCCGGCACATGGTGGAGCGAGTCGAGCATCCGGCGGCCGGCGACATCGGCCTCGTACGCTCCCCCATCCACCTCGACCAGGGCCGCCCCGGCACCCGCATCCCGCCGCCCAGACTGGGAGAACATGGGCGCCAGGTGCTCGAGGAGCTGGGCTACGAGGGCGACGAGCTGGCGGGTCTGCTGGCCGGTGCGTGCGCACCCCTACCCGGCTAGAATGGCTGCTCCCCGCGCGGATGTGGCGGAATTGGTAGACGCGCACGGTTCAGGTCCGTGTGCCCTTTGGGGCGTGGAGGTTCAAGTCCTCTCATCCGCATTGCTCCGACGACTGCGCCCATCGGCGCGGCTGTAACGCCGCGCCGGCCTCGTGCGATGAGCCGTGCAGGACAGCTCGTGCTCCCAACTCCCCTCTGTTGTCTGCGCGAGCGCCACCCACGGGCCCCCTTTGAGTTAGCGATCCGCGCCTCGAGCGTTCCTAACTCAAAGGGAGAGCCCTCGCACGCCCCGATGCCTCCGCAGCCGGCTGGCGTGGTCTGGCCGAGATCCGGGTATCGGGTTTCGGTCCGCGTCGAAAACGTCCGAGGAGCGCGCTCCATGCCAAGCACGCCAGCTGTCATCACTGGACTTGATCCGAAGGGTGGGTGGCCGACCACCATCGAGGGGAACCGGAGTCGCCACACCACCAACGGCAACGCTCCTGGTCGGATTCCCGGATGACGTATCTCGAGGGGCCTCCCCGACCCGGCCCGACTCCGAGCGCGTTGCTCGCCGCGACCGCAGTGCTGACGCTGATCTTCCTCGCGATCGCAAACTACAACGGTGGCGGCAACGGCGGGACGGGCCCATTCCTGGTCTGTGTGGTGATCACCCTGGCGGTGGCCGCCGGCCTTCTTTACTGGCGGTGGGAACGACTCTCCAGCCGACCCGCATATTGGGGCCTCGTGCTGGGGATCGCCGCCATCGTGTCCTGCGTCGTTTTCTGGTCAGGGCTGCCGTTTGCCTTCGGAGTCACGGCGGTCGGCCTGGGAACCCGGGCACGTGAGGGAACCCGGGCGAGGATCGGCCTGTTCCTGGGAGGTCTCGCCATCGTGGCCGCAGCCCTCGCGTGCATCGTCGGGTAGCAGGCGACACACGCTGATCCTGACGCCATCCGGCGGTTAGGGTCTTCCCTTGGCCGGATGTCCCACCATGAGGAGCGCCGATGCCCGAGAGTGAGCGGGTGCGAGTGACACGCGAGACGTATCGGGCCTTCGAGGCCCGAGACCGCACAATCCTGGACGCGGTGCTCAGCGACGACTTCAGATTCTTCTCGGCCGCCCATCGGGGAATCGACCGCGAGCAGTTCTTCGAGCGCGTGTGGCCGAACGTCGACGGCCTCACCCGGTACGCGTTGCTGCGCGCCGAGGAGATCTCCAGCGACGCGGTGCTCGTCACCTACGACGCCGTGCAGCCGGACGGAAGCACGTATCGGGGCACCGAGATCTTTAGCTTCACCGGCAGCAGGATGAGCCGCGCGGAGGCCTACTCGGGCTGGACCACCCCGGCGGAGGGTTCTCCGCGCGAGAGCGCCTAGCCTCATTGCACGCAGAACCTGTTCCCCTCGGGGTCGGCCATGACCGTCCAGCGCTCCGTCCACTGCCCGGTCACCCGCTCCTTGCGCTCGACGACGACGGCTCCCAGCTGCTCGAGCCGGCCCACCTCCTCGTCCGGGTTGTCGGCGTGCAGGTCGAGGTGGATTGCCATCGGTGATTCGGGGCTTCGCTCCAGCCGCTGGAAGAACAGCCGCGGGCCGGCGCCCGCCGGATCGACCGCGGCGTCGGCGGCGTCGGGGTCACGGCCGGCCGCTACCCAGGCCTCGATGAATCCCGGAGGCGCCTCCTGACGTTCGTACCCCAACGCCGCGATCCAGAAATCGGCGACCCGGCGGGGGTCCTGAGCGGCGAAGGTGATGTTGGCGATTTTCGCCATCCGGCCTCCTTCCGTGCATTTTTGTGCGTTTGACGGTGGGAAATACCTCAAATCGGCTAGGCACAGATCGGTCGCCGTCCGTGATGATGCCCCGAATGGGCGTGACCAACTCCAGCAGCCGTAGCGCCGTCAGGCTCGCGCTTGTCACCAATCCCCCTCCCGCTGCACCGGGTGCGCCCACCGGTGTGCCTGCGGGGCTGCGGCTGCTCAGAACCCTCGACCGCTGCGTGCTCGAAGTCGCCCGCGACGTCGACCTGCGGCCGATGGAGTTGTACGCGCTCCTCCTGCTCAGCAACGGTCCGCTGACCACCCGCCGGCTGTCGGAGGTGCTCGCCGCCAGCCCCAGCCAGGCGAAGCAGATCGCGCTTCGGCTGGCCGCCCGCGGCTACGCCGAGCGTGAGGGCTCACAGGGCCACACCAGCCTGACCGACAACGGCCGCGAGCTGGCCGACCGCTCGGCCGAGGCGCTCGAGCAGGAGATCTCGGAGCGGGTGAGCCAGATCGAGGCCGGCGCGCTCGCGCACGGCAGCTCGTCCCTCAGCAGCCTGCTGTTGAGCGCCACCGCCTGATCGGGCACGATTCGCGCGTGGCCCGACCGACGATCGGCATCACCAGCTACTGGACCCATGCCCGGATGGCGCATTGGGCCACCGACGCGGTGGTGGTCGCGCAGGGCTACGTCGACGGCGTCCGGCTGGCCGGCGGGCGGCCGCTGGTGATCCCGGCCGACCCCTTTCTGATCGACGATCCGGGGGACGTCGTCGACCTGCTGGACGGTCTGGTGCTGGTCGGGGGCGACGACGTCGCCCCCGAGATCTACGGCGCCGACCGCCACCACAGCACCGGTGTCCGGCACGAGCTCCGAGACGAGGTCGAACTGGCGATGCTCCGCCACGCGCTGGCCAACGACGTGCCGGTGCTGGGCATCTGCCGGGGCATCCAGCTGATGAACGTTGCCCACGGCGGCACGCTTCACCAGCACATCGACGAGCACGTGACCATGCGCCCCCACCGCGAGGACGACGCCACCTACGGGCTGCACGAGGTCGAGACACTGCCCGGGACACGGCTGCGCGACATCATGGGCGAGCGGGTGCGGGTTCACTCACACCACCACCAGGGGATCGACCGGCTCGGCGACGGGCTGATAGTGGCCGCCCGGGCCGACGACGGGCTGATCGAGGGCATCGAGGATCCCGCCCGGCGGTTCTGCCTCGGCGTGCTGTGGCATCCCGACGCGGAACCGGCCGGCCATGGCGCGCCGCTGTTCAGGGCGTTGGTATCGTCCTCATCGTGAGCTCGCACCTCTGGCACCCGTTTGCCGATATGGCCACCGTCAAGGATGACGCGCTGGTGCTCGTCCGCGGGCGGGGTGCGCGGGTGTGGGACGATGCCGGTCGCGAGTACGTCGACGCCAAGGCCGGGCTCTGGTACTCGGCCATCGGCCACGGCCGGGCCGAGATCGGCGAGGCTGCCGCAGCCCAGATGCGGCAGCTCGAGGCCTACGATACCTTCGCCGGCACGGCCAACCGGCCAGCGCTCGAACTGGCGGAACGGGTATCGGAACTGGCACCGATGGAGGGTGCAGCGGTCTTCTTCACCACCGGTGGATCAGACGCGGTGGACACCGCGGGCAAGCTGGCGCTCCGCTACTGGAGCGCCGTCGGCAGGCCGGACAAGCGGATCATCGTGCACCGCGAGCGCGCCTACCACGGGATGAACGCCTACGGGACAAGCCTGGCCGGCATCCCCGGCAACCTGGAGGGATTCGGCACGCTTGTGCCCGAGACCGAACGCGTCAACGAGAACGACACCGACGCGCTGGAGCAGCTGTTCTCCGACCACGGCGAGCGGATCGCAGCCTTCATCGGCGAGCCGGTGATCGGGGCCGGCGGCATCTTCCACCCAGCTCCCGGCTACTGGGACCGGGTGCAGGAGCTGTGCCGCGGCCACGACGTGCTGCTGATCGCCGACGAGGTGATCTGCGGGTTCGGCCGGCTGGGCACCTGGTTCGGCTGCCATCGCTTTGGCATCGCGCCCGACCTGGTCACCTGCGCCAAGGGGCTGACGTCGGGATACCTGCCGCTGGGTGCCGTGCTGGCGTCCCAGCGGGTGCAGGAACCGTTCTGGACCACCCCCGGCGCGGCCATGTTCCGCCACGGCTACACCTACTCCGGTCACCCCGCCGCCTGCGCCGCGGGGCTCGCGAACCTCGACGTGATCGAGCGCGAGGGCCTGGTCGAGCGGGTTGCACAGCTCGAGGGCGTGCTGGCCGGCGCGGTCGAGCCGCTGCGGGAGCAGCCGCTGGTGTCCGATGTGCGCTCGGGGGTCGGCCTGCTGGCGGCGGTCGAGATCGCGCCCGACGCCCGGGCCGCCGACCCGTCGCTGATCGACCGGCTGGTCGCGGCCTGCCGTGAACGAGGCGTGCTGACGCGCGGCCTGGCCGGGCATTCGCTGCAGATCTCGCCGCCGTTCGTCATCTCCGAGCAGGAGATCTCGACGATCGCGGCGGTCTTCGCCGACGCCCTGTCGAGCGTCGAGCTGCGCTCAGCGGTCTAGGCGGACTGCTGCCTATGCGTGGCGGTGGCTGCCGCCGTGCAGCTGCTCGCCGAGCGAATGGGCGGCATGATGGTAGTGCTGCGAGGCACGCTTGGGCAGGCGCATCGCGAACGCCGCCACTGCGAGCGTCAGCAGCAGCGGCACCAGCGCCGACGCCGCCACGGCCCAGGTGAACTCGTGCTTGCCGGCGATGATCACTCCCCACACCGGCCAGGAGAGCACCGCCACCACGGTGAGGATGCCGATCCCGACGTGCCGCTCGAAGTCTGGGCCCTCGTACATTCGTTCCTCCAGTCCGTTCCGGTTTGCCGTTACCCGCTTGCCGCCTGCAACATCTCCTGCGCCCGCCCGGCGCCGTCGGGGTCGAGCCGCAGCACGGCCTCGGCCAGCACGAACAGGTCGCGCACGGAGATCATGCCCACCACCATCGGCGCGTCGCCGATCGGGAGGTGGCGGACGCGGCGCTGCTTCATCTGCTCCGCCGCCCAGGAGATATCGGCGTCCGCCGGCACCATCGCCACGTCGCGCGTCATCACCGCGCTCACCGGCCTAGCGGCGACCTCACCGCCGTCGGCCAGCAGGTGCACCAGGTCGCGCTCGGTGAAGATGCCGGCCAGCCGGGAGCCCTCCATCACCAGCACGGCACCGACGTTGCGGTCGCGCATGGTGCGGGCGGCCTCCGCCACCGTGGCAGTCGGCGGGCAGGTCACAAGATCGGTCTGCATGATCTCGGATACCTGCACTTTGCGCCTCCTGTTACGAGTTGCCTCCTTCAGTTATAGCACTCGCCCTGGACCATGCATACCGCCGGCCGGGCAGCGAGTGCCCGGCCGGCGGCGGGTGGAGGCGGGTCGTCAGACGGTCGTATCCGGTGGGGCCGGGCTGTAATCGAGCTGCTCGTCGAGCGGCGCGACGCCGCGGTGCACCGCGGCATGCGACGCGGCGTTTCTGATCCGCTCCGGCTTCCACACCTGCATCAAGCCGTACCAGACGGCGGACAGGGCAACCACGGCCAGTGCCCAGTAGAAGGCCAGCCAGTTGGGGTTGTTGCCGTCGTGCGGCGCCGGGTCGAGCGCGCCGTAGAAGCCGAGGATCGGCGTTGCCACGGCGATCGTGACGATCAGGTACTGCCACCAGGTGCCGCCGTGCTTAGCGAGCAGCCCGAAGGCGGCGAACGCCAGGATCAGGTAGACGAGCTCGATCGCGAACGAGCCCGCGGTCGCCGACACGATGAACGTCGAGAACTCCTTCGACCCGAAGATGGGAACGAACTTGTCCATCGTGCTCGTCCACTCGGAGATGGCGATCAGGCCGACGCAACCGACGACCACCATCAGGTTCCCGACCCACGGGGTGTTGTGCCGCGAGGTCTTGGCGAAGAAGCTCGGCAGCAGCCCGTCGCGCCCGAGCGCGAAGTAGCCGCGGCCGATGGTGACGCAGATCGCGAGCGCGAGCGCCAGGGCGTCAAGGATGACGACGATGTCGATCACGCCGGAGAACCAGCCGGCCACGTACTTCTCGGCCAGGTTGTTGAGGACGACCGGGTCGAGCCAGGCTCCCTGATCGACCGCCTCCTTGCCCAGGCCGACCGAGATCGCGTATGCCATCAATACGTAGAACGCGGCCGACGCCGCCACCGCGCCGATCAGCGCCCGCGGGATCGACTTGTGCGGCTCGGCACTCTCCTCGCCGATCGAGGCAGCGGCCTCGAAGCCGACGAACAGCAGGATGCCGAGCATCACCCCGCCGAACACCGCGCCCACCGAGGTGGTGCCGGGATTGAACATCTGCAGCGTATTGCCGGACTCTCCGCCCTGGACGATGATCGCAACGGCGAGGATCGACATGGCCGTGAACGAGATGGCGGCGAAGGTCAGCATCGCCGAGATCGCCAGCCGGACTCCGATGTAGCTGAGCACGAGGGTGATGGCGAGGAAGATGAGGGCGAAGATCCACCAGTCAGGTGGCGTGCCGGTGTCGTCGATGTGATTGACCCAGAACCCCTGGGTCAGGATTCCCAGGCCGACGTAGATCCCGCCGCCGCCAAGGAACAGGGTGCCGACGAAGAACAGCCCGGCGGTGAAGACGCCGACGCTGGGGTGCGCGCCGTGCGTCAGGTACTCGTACACCGCCCCGGCGCCGGCGTACCGGCGGGCGAACAGGGAGATGGCATAGGCGATCGCCAGCACGCCCAGCCCGGCGATCAGGACACTGAGCGCGGTGTTGAACTTGGCGCCCGTGTCCGGGTTCGACACCAGGAACAGCACCAGCGCGACCGAGAACATCGGCCCGATCGCCAGGGCCTGTGCCACCGCATGGATGGTGCCCAGCCGGCGTTCGCCGAGCTGCCCGCTCCGACTTGCAGATTCAGCCATTCCGGCTTCCTCCTCCTAGGACGATGGGAGAGAAAGAAATCTTGGATACATTCGCATCCGGGGTGGACGGCGTCAAGATCGGCGGCGTAATGTATGCAAAGCACAATGGGCACGACCGTATCCTCCTCCGGACGCCTGGAGATCCAGAGCGTCGTCGACCAGGTCTATGCGGCGGTGCGCGCACGCATCCTGTCCGGCGAGCTGCCCCGGGGCAGCCGGCTGCGGCAGGCCAGACTGGCCGAGGAGCTGGGCGTGTCGCGAACGCCCCTGCGGGAGGCACTGCGTCGGCTGGCCACCGAGGGCCTGGTGGAGCTGGCGGCCAACCGCGGCGCGACCGTCGCCGAGCACGATTTCGGCGACCAGCGGCAGTCATGGCTGGCCCGGATGGCGCTCGAGCCTGGCGCGGCGCGCATCGCAGCCGAACGCCGCGATGCCGGCTCGGTCGCGGCCATGCGCGACGCGATAGGTGCCCAGCGGGCGGCCGGCGGCGACCCGGCGGAGAGCTACGACGTCAACCGCGGGTTTCACCTGGCGCTGGTCGCCGCGTCGGGCAATCCCTACCTGCTGCGCTTCGCGGAGATGCTGTGGGCGCCGCAGCTGGGGGTGCTGATCTACGCCATGCAGGCCGACGACCCGGCACACGTGCTGGCCTGGGCCGACGACCACGAGCGGATCACCGACGCGGTGGAGGCCGGCGACGCCGAGCTCGCCGAGCGGCTGACGCGTGAGCACATCCAGGCCTTTCCGCCGGTCGAGCGGTGAGGCCGGGCGGCCCCAGCACTGGCTACGATGCCGCCGTGCCGGCGCCCGCCGATCTCGCAATCCTGAACGCCCGCATCCGCACTCTCGACCCCGGGCGGCCGCTGGCCCGGGCGGTGGCGGTGCGCGACGGCCAGATCGTCGGGGTGGGCGACGAGGCCGAGGTGCGCGGGCTGTGCGGGACGGCCACCGAGCTGATCGACGCGGGTGGCGACGCTATCGTCCCCGGCCTGGTCGACAGCCACTCCCACCCGTTCCTGGGCGCGGTCGAGACCCAGGGCGCGGATCTGGCCGGCGCGGCCAGCATCGACGACGTCCGCGGGCGGCTGGCCAACGAGCGCCGGCGCTGTGGCGACGGCTCCTGGATCACCGGCCACTCGCTGGCGTACAGCGTGTTCGAAGGCCGGGAGGCCAGCGGAGAGCTGTTCGCCGAGGCGGTGGGCGGGGCTCCGGCCGTGCTCACGTTCTTCGACTTCCACACCGCTCTGGCCACTCCGGCGGCGCTGGCCGCGGCGGGCATCGAGGGCGCCCGCACCTTCGGCGACAGCTCGGAGATCGTCTGCCGGGCGGACGGCCGTCCCACCGGCGAGCTGCGCGAGGGAGCGATCGGGCTGGTCACCGAGGTGATGCCGGAGCTGACCGGCGAGCCTCGCCTGGCCGCGATCGCCGGCGCCCTGGCGGCGATGAACCGGGTCGGGCTGACGGGCACCCACATGATGGACGGCACGCTGGCCACGCCCGGCGAGTGCCGCGCGCTGGAGGACAGCGGCCGGTTGACGGTGCGCCAGATCGTGCCCTTCACCGTCGAGCCGACGATGGACGACGAGCAGATCGACGCGGCCATCCGGGCCGGCGCCGACGGCGGCCCCCTGTGGCGGTCGGGCTGGGCCAAGTTCTTCATCGACGGCGTGGTCGAGACCGGCACGGCGTGGCTCGAGGAGCCGGACACGGAGGGTCGCGGGCAGCACCCCAACTGGCCCGATCCGCAGCGGTACGTGGACGTGATCTGCCGCTTCGCGGAGGCCGGATTCCCCTCGATCACCCATGCCATCGGCGACCGCGCGGTACGGGCCGCGCTGGATGCCTACCGGGCGGCCGGGCAGGTGGCCCGGGGCCCGCACCGGGTCGAGCACATCGAGACGATGCGCGACTCGCAGCTGCCGCGCTTCGCCGCCGAAGGGGTGGTGGCCTCGCAGCAGGCCATCCACCTGCAGTGGATGCGGTCCGACCTGTCCGATCCCTGGAGTCGCTCGCTGGGGCCGGAGCTCAGCCGCCGGGGGTTCCGGCTGGGCGACATCCGCCGCTCCGGAGCCATCCTGGCGCTGGGCTCCGACTGGCCGGTGGCCGGCTACGACCCCCGTCAGGGAATGGCCTGGGCGCGGCTGCGACGGGCGCCGGGCAGCCGCGACCTGCCCGCCTATGGCGGCCCGGGACAGTGCCTGACGGCGCTGGAGGCGCTGGAGGGCTACACCACGGAGGCCGCACGGGCCGTCTCCGAGGGCGACATCTCAGGCCGCATCGCCCCCGGCATGCGCGCCGACCTGACCGCTTTCGCCGGCGACCCGGTGGAATGCGACGCCGACGACCTGCCCGACCTGCCGGTCACGCTGACCGTGGTGGCCGGGCGGGTCGTCCACCGCGGCTGACACGGAGCAACGGGGTCTGACCCGTTGCTCCGGCCGGGCCACTACTGCTCGAAGGTGACCGGGTTTCGCAGCGTGCCCACACCGCCGACCGTGACCTCGACCACGTCGCCCTCGCGCAGGTACCGGCGGGGCTCCCGGGAGTCGCCGACGCCGCCGGGGGTGCCGGTGGCGATCACGTCGCCCGGTTCCAGCGTCATCCCTCGCGAGAGGTACTGGATCAGCTCCACGATCGGGAAGATCAGGTTGCGCGTGTTCGACGACTGCATCTGCTCGCCCGAGACCGCGGTGGTGATGTCGATGTCGGTCAGGTCGACGCCGTCCGCCCGTGCGATCGCGGGACCGAAGGGGGCGAAGGTGTCGAAGCTCTTGCCCAGCGTGAACTGGCGCAGCGGCGTCTCCAGCTGGGCGCGGCGGCCCGACACGTCGTGCATCACGCTGATGCCGCCGACCGACCGCCGGGCCTCGTCCTCGCCCGCGCGGTACACGCGGCGCCCCAGCACAACCGCGACCTCGCCCTCGAAGTCGGGGCGGGTCTCCTCGCGGGGGATCACGATCGGCGCCTCGTGGCCGGTCAGCGCGTTCGACCACTTGGCGAACACCACCGGCACCGAGGGGATGTCGAGCTCCGACTCCTTGGCGTGGTCGCGGTAGTTGAGGCCGATGGCGATGATCTTCGACGGCTCGACCGGGTGGCGCAGCGTGGCCCCCTCCAGCGGGCGCCGGTCGCCGTCGGCCCGCTCGAGCTCGGCCCAGGCCTCGTCCGTGGGGACGAAGCCCGCCGCCGGCGCCGGCCCGGCGTCGACGATCTGCCCGTCTTCCAGCCTGCCCAGCCGCGTTTCGCCGCCGGAGTCCTCGTACCGCACTGCCCTCATCGACCTTCCTCCGTCCGTAGCACCTTGAGCGCGTTGATCGCGCGCGGCACGCCAGCATACGGCGTGGTCTGCAGGATCGTCTCCTCGATCTCGCTCCAGGGGACGTCGATCGCCCGCAGCGCGCGAATGTGGGCGGCCACCTGCGGCTCGCAGCCGCCCAGCGTGACCAGGCAGGCGACGATGATCAGCTCGCGCTCGCGGGCGGTCAGCACCGGCCGCGTGTGCACGTCGCCGAATGCCCACTCCACCAGCCAGCTCGCCATCGGCTCGCCCATCCGCTCCAGAAACGCGTCGCCCCCCGGCTCGTCCCCCAGCTCTCGCAGCCGCTGCTCCCCGCGCAGCCGCCGCTCAGTCGCATCGTCGCTCACGAACAGCCCTCCTTGACCCTGGCCGATGGAGCGCATATTGTATCCAATCGTGGGAGAGCGCCGGGTTCGCGTGCAGAGAGAGGGTCGGCAGGCGCCGGAATGGGGCAGCCTGGACGGCGATCACGTGGTGGTCGAGGGTGGCGATCGCCTCCCCCAGGCCTCCCTGACGTTCCTGGCGCCGGTCGAGCCCAGCAAGATCATCGCCACCCACCTGACCTATCGCAGCCGGGTCGAGGAGTACGCCGCACGCACGCCGCCGGAGCCGTCGTACTTCATGAAGCCGCCGACCACCCTGAACGGGCACGGCGGCGAGCTCCGCCGGCCGCGGGGCGCCCGGTTCCTGAACTACGAGGGCGAGGTGGCGGTTGTGGTCGGCCGGCCGATGCACGGGGTGCCGGAGGACGAGGTGCTGGCCCACGTGGCCGGTTACGCGCCCGCCAACGACGTCGGCCTGCACGACTTCCGCCACGCCGACCGGGGCTCGATGCTTCGGGTCAAGGGCCAGGACGGCTTCTGCCCGATCGGCCCCGAACTGGTGCCGGCCTCCGAGTTCGATCCCACCGACTTCACGATCCGCACCTACCTGAACGGAGACGTCGTCCAGGAGGGCGGCGCGGACGACCTGATCTGGCCGATCAGCTACCTGCTGGCCGACCTGTGCCGGGTGATCACGCTGCTGCCGGGCGACGTCGTGCTGTCGGGGACGCCGGCCAACTCGCGGCCGATGAGCCCCGGCGACGTGGTAGAGGTCGAGGTTTCCGGACTGGGCCGGCTGACCAACCACGTGGTCGAGTGGGACGTCGACCTGTCGGGCCCGGGCGAGCAGCTCGAGGTGTCGGCCAACACGCTGCACGTCGCGCTGGCGATGCCCGAGGACGAGGCCGAGCGCGCGGTCAGGGACGCAGCTCGCACATGATCCGGCTGCGCCGCATCGACCACGTGGGGCTGCGCGTGGCTGACCTGGCCGAGGCGACCGCCCGCTGGAGCACCCAGTTCGGGCTGACGAAGAGCGACCGCTCGGGGGAGCGCGCCTACCTGCGATGCGGCTACGAGCCCTACGCGCTGGAGCTGATCGAGGGCGACCCCGGCCACGACCACACCGGCTGGGAGCTGCGCCGGGGGTGCACCATCGAGGACGCGGCCCGTCACCTCGAGCGCCACGGCGTCGACCACGAGCAGCGCGACGGCTCGGTGTTCTGTCACGACCTCGAGGGCAACGGGATCCAGCTGCTGCCGTTTCGCGACGAGGACGACCGGCGGCCCGACATCGCCCGCACCGAGGGCTCGCTGCCCGGCTTCCGGCCGCGCAAGCTGGGCCACGTCAACTTCCTGACCGGGCGGATCGCGGAGCAGGCCGAGTTCTACACCCGAGTGCTGGGCATGAGGCAGACCGACTGGCTGGGCGACGACGCCGCCTGGTTCCACGTCAACTCCGACCACCACGTGATGGCGCTCGTCAACAAGGGCTACTCGCACTTCCACCACATGGCCTTCGACATGCTCGACTTCGGCATGCTGCGGGCGGCCTTCGACCACCTCGCCCAGCACGGCCGCTGGCTGGGATGGGGGCCGGTGCGCCATGGCGTCGGCCAGAACATCTGCGGCTACGTGCGCATCACCGAGGAGCCGCTGTTCGTCGAGCTGTACTGCGACATGGAGCAGCTGGAGCCCGACCACGAGCCGCGGCACTGGCCGGACGACCGTCACTCTTCCAACACCTGGGGGCCGCTGCCGCCCCGCTCCTACTTCCGCTTCGATGAGCAGGCGATCCGCTACGAGCGCGAGAGCCTGGAGATGCTCGGCGAGAAGCTCCCACCCCTCGAGGAGGTCCGATCCTGATGGCTACCGCAGAGACGTCGCAGAAGACTCCGGTCGCCGCCCGTACCGGCGAGCAGTTCCTCGAGGGTCTGCGGGGCGACGCCCGCGAGATCTGGCTGAACGGGGAGAAGATCACCCATCCGCTGGAGCATCCCCAGCTGGAGGCGGCGG
>Ga0207674_10001418_pt1 | contig 30952 bp, 29 predicted proteins | sample KBSCornC72_FD_184303 | JGI IMG/M metagenome (GOLD analysis project Ga0207674, IMG submission 184303) | Corn rhizosphere microbial communities from Kellogg Biological Station, Michigan, USA - KBS Corn C7-2 (SPAdes) (version 2) | ecosystem: Host-associated > Plants > Roots > Rhizosphere > Soil ...
CTGCGCTGGGCCGAGAAGCACAAGTACCCGGTCACCGTGATGGACACCAGCTACGCCGAAGAGGCCGGCATCAAGTCGACCACGTTCGAGATCGATGCCCCGCACGCCTTCGGCACCTTGAGCGTCGAGGCCGGGACGCACCGGTTGGTGCGCATGTCCCCGTTCGGTGCGGCGGGCAAGCGCCAGACGAGCTTCGCCGCGGTCGAGGTGATCCCGTTGATGGAGGAGACCGAGGCGATCGACATCCCGGAGTCCGACATCCGCGTCGACGTGTTCCGCTCCTCGGGCCCGGGCGGTCAGTCGGTCAACACGACGGACTCCGCGGTGCGCATCACCCACCTCCCGACCGGCACCGTGGTGTCGATGCAGAACGAGAAGTCGCAGATCCAGAACCGCGCCGCCGCGTTGCGCGTGCTGCAGTCGCGCCTGCTGATCCTCCAGCGCGAGGCGGAGGCGGCCACCAAGAAGGAGCTGGCGGGCAACATCACCGCGAGCTGGGGCGACCAGATGCGCAGCTACGTGCTCGCGCCGTACCAGATGGTCAAGGATCTGCGCACCGACTACGAGGTCAACAACCCGACCGCGGTCTTCGACGGCGACCTCGACGGCTTCATCAACGCGGGAATCCGCTGGCGCAAGCGCGACCTCGACGCCTGAGCCGGTCGAGTAGCGGCGAAGCCGCATCTCGAGGCCGCGCGAGCTCACCCGGCGCAGGCGGCGGCCTTGTGCTCGCGAGAACGTGAGTTGCGCCTCACCATGAGGCGCAGCTCACCCATTCTGGACACCTCGTGCCCGCGCCCCGGTCAGCGCAGCTTCAGCAGCATGGTGTCGGAACCCCCATTCCGGCCGACCACCTCGAAGCCCGTTCGCTCATAGAGGCGGCGCGCTCGATTGCCGTCCTCGACGCTGAGGCTGATTCCGGACAGCCCACGGGCTTCGGCAGCCTCGATCAGCCGGGCAAGCAAGGCGGTGCCGATGCCGAGACCGCGGAACTTGTCGAATGTGGTGATGCTCAGCTCGGGGATGTCGGCGTCGACGAAGCCGTAACCGGCACGGTCTGCGGGGAGAAACACGAGCCACGCGACTGCTCGTGGGGCGACTCCCTCAACGTCGACGAGCCCGAAGTCTCTCCCGCTCGGAAAGTCGGAGAAGTAGCGCGCAATCTCAGGGTCGCCATCGATATCGTCGAAGGTGAATCGAGAACCTGCCCAATTCATGTTGGCGAGGGTCGCGGCACGGAGCAATGGTCGATCTTCCGCAGCAAGCCTCCGCGTGGTCACCGCACGAGACTAGCCCGCTACTCGACCAAGGGAGTGAGCCGCAGCGTCGACTCCAGCGGTCCCTGCTCGTTCATCGCAGCGGTTTCGTCCAGCCCCGCGTACTTCGTCAGGAACGTTGCCGAGATCTGTCGCTGCACGGGAGCCGCGGCATCCACCTCGTCGAAGGTCACGAGCTGCGACGCGCCTCCGCCTGTGACGGCGAGCTCGCCCTGGCCGGTGGCGAGGGCATCCTGGAACCAGACGGCCCCTCGCCCCTTCCATGACCGCACGTAGAGCTCGTCGCCGACTCGGATCGACCAGATCGTGCGGCTGGCGCGCCGGGTGCCATCTCGGTTGATCGGGGTGACATCCACCTCCATGGCTTCGCCGAGTGCAGCGAGTGTTTCGGGTTTCCACGGTGAAGCGGTCATCGTCGATTCCTCTCTGCTGACCTTTGTCTCACGAGTCTCGCACCCTAGTCTCGTGGTGTTATGAATCCCGTCGACCACGAAGCGCTGCGGGTCGGCGTCGTCGGCACCGGCGGGTGGGGCGAGCAGCACGCGCGGATCTTCGCGCACCGGCCCGACACCGAGTTGGTCGGCGTGCTCGGGCGGGATGCCGCGCGGGCCGAGGCGCGGGCGGCGAGATACCAGACGACCGCCTTCACCGAGCTCGACGCGTTTCTGGACACCGGCCCCGAGCTCATCACCGTCTGCCTGCCCAACGAGGGCCATTTCGACATGACGATGCGCCTGCTCGAGACCGGCATCCCGCTCCTGGTCGAGAAGCCGCTGGTCTTCAAGTTGAGCGAGGCCGACGAACTGCTGGCGGCGGCCGAGGCATCGGGATCGTCCTTCGGCATCAACTTCAACCACCGCTACGCCGAGCCGGTGCGCCGTGCCAAAGCAGCGATCGACGCGGGCGAGCTCGGGCAGCTGGTGTTCGCGACCTGGCGGTTCGGCGGCGAGGCGAATCACGGCACCAGCAAGCACGCGAACCTGATTGAGACGCAGTGTCACGGCTTCGACATGCTCGAGCACCTGGTCGGGCCGATCTCGTCGGTGATGGCGCAGATGACCGACGCGACCTACGGCGACTGGTCGACGGTCGCCATTGCCCTCGAGTTCGCGAACGGCGCCGTGGGCACCATGCTCGGCAGCTACGACTCGTCGTACGCCTACCCCGATTCTCAGTTGATCGAGGTCAACGGGACGACCGGGCGCGCCGTGATCCGAGACACCGTGCGCGAACTCGAGCTCTCGCGGGCGGGCGACGAGGTGACTTCGCGCTGGCGCGCCGGCTACTTCGACGATGAGGCCAGATATTTCGCGGGCACCTTCGACCGCCACGTCGACGAGGTGATCCGGGCGGTGCGAGCGGGCGGCCCGCCGCCCATCCACGCCCGCGCCGGCAGGCGCGCTCTCGAGCTCGCGCAGGCCGCGATCCGCTCCCACGAGCTCGGGCAGCGGGTCGCAGTGCCCGAACCCGCCCTCTGAACGCTCGCCTGTGAGTCTGGCGCTCGCGGGTGTCGCACCAGGCATCCTGGAGCCTCGAACCTAGTCTCGTGGTGTCATGATTCGCTTCGACCACGTCACCAAGACCTATGCCGGGACGACACGGCCGGCCCTCAACGCGGTGGACCTCGAGGTGCTCAAAGGGGAGTTCGTCTTCCTGGTCGGAGCATCGGGTTCCGGCAAGTCGAGCTTCCTGCGGCTCGTGCTCAAGGAGGAGCGCCCGACGAAGGGCAAGATCCACGTCCTCGGGCAGGAGCTGAACACCCTTCCCAGCCGCAAGGTGCCCTACTTCCGCCGCAACCTCGGCGTCGTCTTCCAGGACTTCCGCCTGCTGCCCCAGAAGACCGTGTTCGACAACGTGGCCTTCACGCTGCAGGTGATCGGCAAGAGCAAGGGATTCATCCAAGAGGCCGTGCCCGACGTGCTCAAGATGGTCGGGCTCGCAGGCAAGCAGAGCCGATTCCCTCATGAGCTGTCAGGCGGCGAGCAGCAGCGTGTGGCCATCGCGCGGGCCATTGTGAACAAACCGGCGATCCTGCTGGCCGACGAGCCGACCGGCAACCTCGACCCGGCCACCAGTGCCGGCATCATGCAGCTGCTCTCGACCATCAACGCCAACGGCACGACCGTGCTGATGGCTACCCACGACTCCGGCATCGTCGACCAGATGAAGCGCCGCGTGATCGAGCTGGTCAGCGGCCAGGTCGTGCGCGACGAGCGCTCGGGCGGATATCAGACCCAGGCCGTCCCCGTGCAGAACTTCAACCTCACCGGCAGTCTGGTCGCGAGCAGCATGGCCGCGGCGCAACCGCCGTCGCGAGTAGTGGCGGCGCCGGCTACGGCTACGGCTGCGGCGGCCGCTGCCGCACCGATGCCCGTGCCCGTTCCGACATCACCGTCTCCCGCTCCCGTGACCGCTCCTGAACCCGTGTCGAAAGCACGACCGGGTGAGGCGGCGGAGGCGTCATCGACGCCTCCGCCCTTGAACGAACCAGGGCGCCGCGCATGAGACTCGGACTCATCCTCAGCGAGGTCGGGCAGGGGTTCCGCCGCAACCTCTCCATGGTCATCTCGGTCGTGCTGGTCACGTTCATCTCACTGACCTTCTTCGGCGCCGCGATCCTGCTGCAGTTCCAGATCAACCAGATGAAGGGCTACTGGTACGACCGAGCCCAGGTCGCCGTGTATTTCTGCACCGAGGATTCGAACGCCGGTCAATGCAATGGCAGCGAGGCAAGCGCCGATCAGATCGCCCAGGTGAAGTCCGAACTGTCGGGCAGCACACTCAAGCCTTACATCAAGAAGGTCACCTTCGAGAGTCACCAGCAGGCGTACGAGAACTTCAAGAAGCAGTTCGCGAACACCTCGTTCGCCGATCTGGTGACCCCCGACATCCTGTCGCAGGCGTTCCGGATCAACATGAAGAACCCGAGTCAGGCCGACATCGTCATCGAGCAACTCACCGGCAAGCCCGGCGTTGACTCCGTGCAGGACCAGCGCGCTTTGCTGGATCCGATCTTCTCGATCATGAACGCCGCCAGCTACACCGCGATCGGCATCGCGGCGCTCATGCTGATCGCGGCCGTGCTGCTCATCTCGACGACCATCCGGCTCAGCGCGTTCTCACGTCGCCGAGAATTGGGGATCATGCGGCTGGTCGGCGCGTCCAATCGCTTCATCGAGACCCCCTTCATCCTCGAGGGCGTGCTGGCCGCGCTGATCGGCTCGCTGCTCGCGGGCGGCGCCATCATCGCGATCGTGCAGTTCTTCGTGCAGGGCTACCTCCAGACGACCATCTCCAATACCGCGTTCGTCGGCTTGCAGGACGCCCTGATCGTCGCGCCCATCCTGCTGCTGGTGGGCGCGGTGCTGGCTGCACTCTCGGCCAGCGTCGCCATCCGGCGGTACCTGAAGGTCTGAGCCGGTGCGTGGGCGCGGCGGCTGCGGTCGCCGCCTCGGTCAACAACTCCGGATGAATCCGCGATACGAGGGTGATCCACCCGGCTTGGACGCGCTCCTCCGGAGTTCGTGACCAGAATCCGTCGCGTCGGCGCGCGGCATCCGTCGGTTATGCTTGCAGGCTGTCCATGCCGCAGGGAGGTGGGTCGAATGCCGAAGAAGCAACGCGGAAACGCGGTCGTCGCGACGAATCGTCGCGCCCGGCACGACTACACCATCGAAGACACCTATGAGGCCGGGATCGTGCTGACGGGCACCGAGGTCAAGTCACTCCGCGAGGGCCGCGCCTCGCTGGTCGACGGCTACGCCTTCGTCGACGGCGGCGAGGCCTGGCTGGATGCGGTCTACATCCCCGAGTACACCGAGGGCACCTGGAACAACCACGCCCCGCGCCGCAAGCGCAAACTGCTGCTGCACAAGGCGCAGATCATCAAGATCAGCCACAAGACCAAGGAGGGCGGCTACACGCTCGTCCCCCTGCAGATCTACTTCCTCGACGGTCGGGCCAAGGTCGAGATCGCGGTCGCCAAGGGCAAGCGCGAGTACGACAAGCGCCAGGCGCTGCGCGAACGGCAGGACAAGCGCGAGGCCGACCGTGCGATGTCGACGAGGCGGCACCTGGGGGAGTGACCGCCGCTCAGGTCAGCCCGAAGGCACCGATCAGCCGCTCGCGCTCGGCATCGGTGATCGGGATGACGGAGCCATGCCGGGCCTGCGGGGGCAGCACGGCGTCATCGAGCTGCCGCCACACCCCCGCCGCGAGATCGTCGGCGACGTACAGACGATAGCCTCGATAGCCGTGCTCGTCCATGAGCAGGTAGGTTGTGCCGGTGTCCGGGTCCTGGAAGGGCGCGGGGCCTTCCGCGTGGACAAGCGCGGGCTTCCCCAGGTCGACGATCTGCACCTGGAAGTCGGGATCTTCGAGATCCTGTCCGGTTTCGACCAGGATGTGATGGCCGCGATCCGGCGGCGACCCCGGCGCGAGCGCGTTCGCCGAGAAGCGGTACCAGGTTGCGCCATCGCGAACGAACGACGCGTCGATGACATCGTGTCCCGGGTCCGAGTACACCCAGGATTCTGAGAAGGTGCGGAAGTCGGTTGTCGTGGCTGCCAGCAGGCACTGGTGCTCGGCATCCTCTCGAGACGAGCCCTCGTCGTAGATCGCCGAAGCCCAGATCACCAGCCACGCCGCATCGCTCTGCGACCAGAACGCCTTCGGGGCCCAGGTGTTGCCTGCCTCAGCGGGAGACACGTTGACGAGTTCAGGCCCGTCCCAATCAGCCAGATCACGGGAGTGCCAGACCTGGATGCCGTGGCTGCCGAAGCGCACGGCTCGCCCCCAGTCCTCGTCGGGGTGGACGCGCAGATCCGTGGCGAGGAGGGCGAAGCCGGTGGGCATGCGGACCAGGAACGGGTCCCGCGTTCCGCCTTCGCCGATCGAGGTCGGCAGCACGGGCCGACCGCCGGCCAGCGGAGTCCAGCGCGTGGGGTCGCCCTGCTCCGCGACGGCGAAGCGCACCTGTTCGCCGTCTGATTCCTGCTCGGGATGGAAGTAGGCCATGAGAAAGGCGGTCATGATGCTCCTCCGGCAGGCGTCAGGGTCGCGGAGCCGAGTTCGAGACGGCCGGCAGGCGAGAACCGCACCCGGCGCAGTCCGACGTGGCGCGGTCCGGGCGCACGGCTGGGCATGGCGTGGTACGCCATCCAGAGCTCGTCGTCGATCTCGGTGAAGCTCACGTGCCCGGGACCGAACTCACCGGGCACGGTGGAGCTGTCGAGCGCGGGGTCGGGCCGGCGCCGCCACGACGCGCGGTCGAGCAGATCCGAGTCCAACGACGCCGTGGCCACGCCCGTTACATAGTCGGGACCGACCACGGCGGCGGCGTACGTCAGGTGCACCTGTCCGTCTCGCACGATGGCGAACGGTCCTTCGAGGACATCACCCTCCCAGGGCAGCTGCGGTGCGAGGATGAAGCAGGGTTCGCTGACGAGACGTTCGGGCTTGGCGGGATCGATCTGCGCGATCCACAACCCGGCCGGCGCCAGGACGGGGTTCACCTCTCGCTGCGACCAGATGAGGTAGTGATCATCGCGCACCTGCAGGTAGGTCATATCCAGCGAGATGCCCTCGCCGGAGGCATGGAGCGGGCATCCGTCCGCCAGGGTGACGCGACGAGGCGGCTCCCAGTCGACGGGGACGGCAGGATCGCCGCCCGGTCGAAGCGTCATGATGTGCGCCTGAACGGCAGTCCAGCCATCGCCGTCGACGCTGGGGGAGAAGAGGATGCGCAGCCGCCCTCCGATGACGTGCGCTTCGGGTGCCCAGAAGCATCCCGTCAGCTCGTGGTCGCCAGCTCGCAGCAACTCGATGTCGGCCGCGGTGGCGAGGCCGTCGATCGTGGAAGACCTGCGGATGAGCAGGTGGGGGGAGTGAGCGTTGTCTCCATCGCGGTCGTCGGTTGCCAGGAGGTGCCACCGCCCGGCGGCGTGGAACAGCTGCGGATCGGCTCTCTCGCGGATGAACGGGAACGCCGATGGAGCATCGCGGGGTGGCCGCACCGTCGAGGTCATGAGCACGCCCCCACTGCGATGCAGCCGGATGACACGAGGCGAGCCAGGTCGGCGGTGGTCGTGACACGAGCTGAGGCGACACGTCGATCGATCAGTGCCCGGTACTGGGCGTCGAGAGAGGCGAGACGCACTTGCAATTTCACGGGCTCGAAATTGATGGGAGCGGGCCCGATTTGATTGGTCGTGAAGTCACTGGCGTGCTTCAGGTAGTACGCCTGTAGCGTCGCGTCGCTGGTGTCGAAGGTCCCGTCGGCAGCGAGCTTGTCCTGAAGCGCGTAGGCCAGGTTGCCGACGACGTAACTCAAGTAATTGGACTCGGTGTACTGCTGCGGGCCGTAGATGGGCTGATGGTTCGCCACCGCCTGCGCGCGCCGCTCGTTCTCGGTCTGCCAAGCCGTCACAAAGTCCGCGTAGCTCGGCGAGAGGACGAGTTTGTAGCGGGATGCCAGCTCGAACTGAACAGTGGTGCGTGTCACGTCGGCAAGAGCCGCCGCCTCGAGCCACTCGCTCGCGGTCTTCCCTGCGAAGCGTGTGGTCCAGAACGACGCGCCGTCCTGCGCCCCGAAGCGCTGCTGCAGGAAGGCGACGACGGCAGACCGGTCCTGATCGAGGTAGAGAGCGAACTCCCTCATCGGAATCGCGATGCCGTCGACCTTGGCGACGACGTCGTCTGAAGCTGGAGCCGAAGGCGTCGCCGATCCATTGCCCTGGATGACGACGGCCGCGACAACCACCAGCACGGCGGCGACCGCGGTGGCCATCGACCACACCAGTGTTCGATTCACGGAAGGCCCTTCCTGCGTGTGCGGTGAGCTGACGGGGCCGGCCGGAAAGAGTCGACCGACCCCGTCAGCGCATGTGACTATGGCGTGGCGAGGGTGGTGATCTCGCTCGCCGTCAGTGCCCGGTTGTAGAAGTGGACGTCGTCGATCTGACCCTTGGTCATGTCCACCGGAGAGAGATTCCACTCGGCCGCGCCGATGACGGTGGCACCCAGTGACTTCCACGGTGTCGTGTACGACGCCGTCCCCTGCGACACCCCGTTGACGTAGAGCGCAATCGTTCCCGCGCTCGCGTCGTAGACCCCGAGCACGTGATACCAGGTTCCCGTGACAGCCGATGCGGAAGCCGACACCGACGTTGCCGTCGAGCTGGTCGAGTCGGCACTTCGCACGGTGAAGGTGAGCTTGCTACTCCCATTGAGCTGTAGATAGAACGGACTGATGACGAACCCCGACATGCTGGCGAAGGTCTGCGTTCCACTGACCGAGGTCAGCTTCACCCAGGCGCCGACACTGTAGCTCTTGCTGGTGTCCACCGCCGAGACCGGCACCTCGGCCAGCGTGCCCGTCGAGCCGTCAAAGCTGAGCGAGTTGCTACCCTCCTTGCCACTGCCCGCCCAGACGGTCTTGCTCTCGAGGTGGCCGGTGGGCGTGCTCCCGGTGATGTCCGAGAAGACGGTGCCGGTGCCTTCGTCGAGGGGGTAGTAGGCGGTTGCTCCGGTGCCGAGGGCGAAGGCTTCGCGGTCGGTGACGGCGCGGGGCATCATGTGGACATCGTCGATGGTGGCGTTGGCGAAGTCGACGGGGTTGCCGTTCCATTTGGCGCGTCCGAGCACGGTGTGTCCGGTTGCTTTCCAGGGTGAGGAGAATGCGGTCGTGCCCTGCAGCACTCCGTTGACATACAGCTTGATGGTGTGCGCGGTGTTGTCGTACACCCCGGTCAGCTGCGCCCAGGTCCCCGTCACGGCGGTGGCGCCGACGACCTGCGCGTAGCTGGCGCTTGTGGAGTCGGAGCTTCGGGTGACGAAGGTGTACTTGCCCGCCGAGATCTGAAGGTAGAACGGACTGATCGTGGCCCCGTCGATGCTCGCGTAGGTCTGATTTCCGGTGAGAGAGTTCGGTTTTACCCACGCCGACACCGTGTAGCTGCCACTGGAATCGATGCCGGGCGTGGGAATGTCGACGTAGCTGTTCGACGCTCCCGTGAGCGCGACTGCGCCGGTGCCGATCTGACCGGCGGTCCACGACGCACCGGCTTGCAGTGTGCCCGAGTTCGTGTGCCCACTGGAGTCGATCGTGGCGGTGCCGGTTCCTTCATCCAGACGCCAGTACGCCCCGTAGCTCGCCGCCGACGCCGCAACACCAGACCCGTTGTACGCCCCGATATTCGGTGCTGAGCTGGATGAGACCGGGTTGCCGAAATAGTCCAACCCGCCATTACCCGAGATCAACACGCCCGCACCCAGAGCCGGCGAACCGCTCTGCAGTTGATACACGGATGCGGTTGCGAGTCCGTTGCCGCCCCCACCGGGGTTGACGAGCTTCGGATCCGAGGTCACCTTGGACGTGTCCGCCGGCTCACTCGAGGGATGGTTCCCATACAGCAGATTGTGCGACCACGTCGTCCTCGTCGTCGAATACCCGCCGGTGCCCACCTTGTAGATGATGTTGTTCGAATAGGTGATCGACGATCCCGATGGCGGCGTTCCATTGGTGACGTCGCCGTTGTCGCCCGGGCCCATGTAGACCGTGTTGTTGTAGAACTGCGCCGAGGCCCCGGTTTCGATGCCCTCCTGCGTCGCGAACACGGCATTGGACGCGCCGTCGTTCTGGCTGATGTTGTAGCGGATGATCGACGTGCCCAGCGACCCGAAGCTCGCGTTGCAGCAGAACTCCATGAAGCCGTATGGGTTGTCGTGCGTGTAGTTGTACTGCAGCACGGTGTTCGAGTTGTTGTTGTCGATGTCGAAGGCCTCGCCGTCGTAGAGGGCGCGCCAGTTTCTCGCAACCTCGTTGTATTGCCAGACCGCGTTCGATGTCCAGCCCTCCCAGAGCGCTGCGCCCGAGAAGCGGTATCCACTATCGGTGTCGACGTTGTACTGGATCAGCGGCGAGGCGCAGAACACGCAGACGATCGAGTTGCCGCCGGCATTTGTGATGGTGTTGTTCTGGATCACCACGTTCGTCGTCGCGAGGTTGTGGTTCAGGCCGACCGGCGAGCCGAGGTAGATGCCTCCTGCGTCGTCGTTGGCGAGAGTGTTTCCCGAGATCAGCACGTCGTCCCAGCCACTTGTCGTGTTCGAGTCGCTGAGATCGAACGAGATCGCGGAGGTCGTCACGGGCTGGCTGTCGCCGTTCTGCCAGTACCCACTCACCTTGTCGATGGTGTTGTTGACCAGGTGGATGCCGTGAAGCACCGTGGTCAGATCGTTCTGGGCCAACACGCCCGCGCGATGCGCAGTCGTCGTGCTGGTATTCGTGATCTCGAGGTTCTGCACGGTCCAGTCGTGCTGGTCGTACAGGTAGACAGCCGCGGCCGCGCCGCCGCCGGCGATGATGGGAGCTGCACCGCTGCCGTAGTTCGAGATCACGATCGGGCTGCCGCTGCTTCCCGATCCAAGCGGGTGGAGTTCGCCGGTCCAGGAGCCGCCGGACTGGAACAGGATCTGATTGCCCGCCACAAAGGTCGTGGAGTTCACGTTGCTGAGGGTCTGCCACGGGGTTGCCGTGCTGCAGCCGTCGTTGCTGTCGCTCCCTGCGGACGACGAGACGTAGTAGGTGGAACAGGTGGACGCGTACGCGCCGGCCACCGAAAGCGCCTGAGTGGCCAACACCGCGGCGGCCGTCAGGGCAACCCCGGCGAGCCATCGAGACCGGAACTTCATGATGATCCTTTCGTCTTCATTGACGTCATCGGGTTGACGGTTTCGGGCTCACGGTACAACTATTTGTTTATCGATACAAGGTTGAACTTGTATGGATACAGGTTCGCGCTATCCTCACGATCATTGACCCGGAGGAGTTTCCATGACCCAACGTCTCGAGACCGCCTATCTCTTCGCCTATTTCGCGGGCGAGACCGACGAGGACGGCGAGCAGGTCAGATTCGCGGTCAGCAACGACCTCACCTTCAAGTCGTGGACCGAGCTCAACTCGGGGCTGCCGAGCCTGCGCTCGACGGTCGGAGAACGGGGAGCGCGCGATCCCTTCCTCATCCGGGACACGGCCCGCGACGTGTTCGTGGTCATCGCCACCGATCTACGGGTGTGGCCGGACGAGGACTGGAAGCGCGCCATCGAGCACGGCAGCCGGGCGATCGTCGTGTGGGAGTCTCCGGATCTCGTCCATTGGTCGGAATCGCGGTTGGCGACCATCGCTCCCGAGAACGCGGGGAACGCCTGGGCGCCCAAGGCGTTCTGGTCGGAATCCAGCAAGACCTGGACGGTCATTTGGGCATCGGCGCTCTATCCGGACGGCGTGCGTTGCGCCTTCGAATATCAACGGCTGCTGATGTCGACGACGACCGATTTCGTGACCTTCACCCCCGCCGAGATGTACTTCGATGCAGGACACGACGTGATCGACGCGATGTTCCTCTCGGACGGCGACGCCACCTACCGCTTCTCGGCGAACTCGCACGAGATCGACGGCGCCCCGAGCAAGCATGTCTTCATGGAGCGCGGCACCTCGATCTTCGATCCGCACTTCACCCCGCTGACCTTCGACATCGGCAAGGACTGGATCGAGTTCGGCGAGGGTCCCGCGGCCGGGCGACTGCTCGACCGTGACGGCTGGTTCCTTCTGATCGACGAGTCGAATCGCCGCGGCTACCGGTTGTTCGAGTCGACCGATCTCGCGTCGGGTGAGTGGACGCCGATCGAAGACGCCATCCTGCCCGCTAACGCGCGGCACGGCTCCCTGCTGGCGATCACTGCTGAGGAGCGTGATCGGCTACTCGCCGCACCGGTCGCCTGAGCCGAAACGGACGCGATCGATCTCTTAATTCTGGTGCAGGAAGTCGACGCGGCGCGGCATCTCGTCGGGTAGGAAGCTGATGCGGATCGCGTAGCCGTGCTCGTGGGTCCGCTCGGTGGGCAGGGTGATATGCAGGCCGTCGTCGTCCCGGTGCCACTCCAGGGGCGCCTCGATTCCGAGAAGCCTCACCTCGGCGATGCCGCGCGGCTCCACCTGATGGCGCAACCCCAGCGTGGTCAGCGTGATCGACGGGGATGCCGGCCACCCGACGGTCGAGGCATACAGGTACGAGCCTGTGACGTCGTGTCGCACGGTGAAGCGGAAGTCGTCGGCTGTCAAGACAGCTGGGTCGCCGTCGATCATCGACCCACCCCTGATCTGCGTCGGGCCTTCGCCCGGGACGCGATAGGGCACCGTCCCGTAGACGGCTTCGCCGTTCACCGACAGCCAATCCCCGATCGACTCGAGAGTGGCGATCTCGGCCGGCGCGATGGTGCCGTCGGGCTTGGGTCCGATGTTCAGGAGGAGATTCCCATTCTTCGAGACCACGTCGAGCAGCTCGCCGATGAGTTCGGGAATCGGCTTGTAATCGTGGCCCTCGGTCCAGCACCACGAGCTGCGCGACACGGCGGAATCGTTCTGCCAGACGTACGGCTGGGCCTCGCGCATCGCGCCCCGCTCGATGTCGTAGACCGCGCTGCCGGGCGCGAAGGCATCCCACTTGTAGTTGATGACGACCTCGATGCCCCACTCGGCCGCCCGGTTGTAGTAGTAGGCAGCCAATCGACGCAGGTACGGCTCGAAGGCCGGCGTCTCGATCCACCAGTCGAACCAGAGAACCTGGGGGCGATTGCGATCGATGAACTCCACGGTTCGCAGCAGCCAGTCGTCGAGATAAGCCTCGGAGGGGGAGGTCTCCTCGCGTTGCGCGGGTCCGTAGAAGTCGCTGAAGTCAGGATCTCTGACGTCGGAGTCGAATCGCATTCCCCCGTTCATGAAGAACCAGTGCTCGGCGCGGTGCGACGAGCCGCCCACCAGAATGGACTGCTCACGCAGGGCTTGCGCAAGTTCCCCGAAGACGTCGCGGCGAGGACCCATTAGCGACACCGTCCATCGAGTTCGCTCGCTGGCGTACATCGCGAAGCCGTCGTGGTGCTCAGCCACGGGGACCACATACTGGGCGCCGACGCGCCGAAAGAGCGCGGCCCAGGTGACCGGATCGAAGGCATCCATCGTGAAATCGGGGATGAAGTCCTTGTAGCCGAAGGTGTTCTGGTCTCCGTACTTCGCCCGATGGTGGTCGAACTCGGGTCGTCCTTCGCGGTACATGTTGCGCGAATACCACTCGTCGGCGAAGGCGGGAACCGAGTACACGCCCCAATGGATGAAGATTCCGAACTTCGACTCGCTGAACCAGCGTGGCGGGTGGTAGTGCTGCAGGGATTCCCACGACGCCGAGTAGGGGCCGGCCTCGACGACACGGTCGATCTCGCGAAGGGCGGCCGCGTCATCGGCGGCCTCGACTCGCGGCGGGATCCAGGATCGGTCGCTCATCGGGTGGTCTCCTTCGACGGTTGGGTGAACGCTACTCGGGCGTGCAAGGTCGATGTCCGCTCTGGACCATGTAACGATACATTAGCGGAGTGCGAACGAGAGTGGGCAGGGATTCAGGCGGTGCCGGTCGGCGATCGAGTCTTGCGCCCGTTCTCTGGCGACTCGGGCGCGGACACCGGATAGCTTTCGCGATGGCCGCGGTTGCGTTCGTCGTGAAGAGCAGCCCGGTCTGGCTGATGCCCGTGCTGGTCGCCCGGATCGTCGATGTGGTCGTGAGCCGCGGACCGCTCACCCAACTGTGGATCGATGGCGGACTGGGAGTGCTGCTGCTTGCGCAGAATTATCCGCTCAACATGGTCTTCGTTCGCCTGTTCAGCCGGGGGACGCGCGACATCTCGTTCGACCTGCGAACCCTTCTGGCCGAGCACATGCAGGTGCTCTCGATCCACTACTACTCGAGAGTGAGTGCGTCGCTCATCCAGAACAAACTCGTTCGCGATATCGAGAGCCTCGAGGCCTTCTTGTCGAGCGTCATCCCCATGGCGTTCGCGTCGCTGCTCACCTTTGTCGGGGCGATCGTGGCCACCTGGATCACCGAACCGGTGTTCCTGCCGATCCTGCTGGTCGCGGTTCCGATCGGCGGAGTGCTGATCACGGCGACCAGGGGGCCCATGGCGAGGGGGAACGAGACCTTCCGCAACGACGTGGAGTTGCTGTCGTCACGTGCCGGCGAGATGGCCGGCATGGTCAACGTGGTGCGGGCGCACGGGATCGAACAGGTCGCGGTCACCCGGGTCACCGATGTCGCCCGGCGCGTCCAGGCATCCGGATTCAGTCTCGACATGCTGACCGGGCGGTTCGGCGCGATCGGCTGGATCGCCTTTCAGGCTCTGTCCCTCTTCGCCGTTCTCAGCGCCGCGGTTCTCGCGGTCACCGGGGTCGCGCGTGTCACTGCCGGCGACGTCGTTCTGCTGGGCTCCTACGTAACCCTGCTGACCGGCAGCGTCATTTCACTGACCGGTATGGCTCCCGTGATCTCACGAGGCGTCGACGCGATGAGGTCGATCGCCTCGCTACTGCAGGAGCGGGATCTCGAAACCAACGACGGCAAGATCGTCGTCAGCGATCCGCTGTGCCACATCGACTTCGTCGGCGTCAGCTACGCATATCCCGGGCAGGGAACGGCCGCGGTCGATGATGTCTCGATGCAGCTCGCCCCCGACCGGCTTGTCGCTCTCGTCGGCTCCTCTGGTTCGGGCAAATCGACCCTTCTCAACCTGGCACTCGGCTTTCTTCGTCCCACCGCAGGTCGCGTGCTGCTCGACGGGGTCGACCTGGAGGAGATCGATCGGCGGTCGTTCCGGCGGTTCATTTCGGTCGTGCCACAAGAGGCTGTCATGTTCAGGGGCACCGTCCGCGAGAACGTCAGTTACGGCGATGCGGCCTTGACGGAGGACGACGTCGTCGCGGCCCTGGCCGATGCGAATGCGCTCGACTTCGTGCTGCAATTCGCTGATGGACTCGACACGATGGTCGGCGAGCGCGGCGCGCAGCTCTCGGGGGGACAGCGTCAAAGGATCGCCCTCGCACGGGCTCTCGTGCGACGCCCACGGCTGTTACTGCTCGATGAGGCGACGTCGGCGCTCGACTCGGAGTCCGAGTCGCTCATCCGTGACTCGCTGCTTCGCTCGGCCGGCAGCCGAAGCACGCTGGTGATCGCCCACCGACTGACGACCGTGCGCGCCGCAGACGAGATCCTGGTCGTCGAACACGGGAGGATCGTCGAGCAGGGAACGCACCAGCAACTGCTCGACCTCCGTGGCCGCTACGCCGAGCTCGCGCGAACCCAGATGGATTGACTAGGAACTAGCGCGCGCGATCGGGACGCGGATCGGCCGCCCCGACGGGACGACCTTCTCGATTCGACCGATCGAGTCGTACACCAGGTGGTCGAAGGCGATCTCGCGGTGAAAGCCGTCGCCGTCCGGGATGGCGAACCGGTGATAGGCGATGATCCAGTCGTCGGTGCCCGGAACGTTCGCGATGGAATGGTGACCGGTCGCGAGGATTCCGCGCTCGGGAACCTTCTCGAGCAGGACGCCGCGGTCGGTCCAGGGTCCATACGGCGACGCACCGGTTGCGTACCGCACGCGGTAGTCGGCGCTGCGCGTGTCGTCGACCGACCAGGAGAGGTAGTAGATCCCCAGACGCTTGTGCACCCACGGGGCTTCGCGGAACTCGGTGGGAGTCCAGGTCACGACCTTGGATGGGTCGAAAGAGGTCATGTCCGGGTTGAGCTCGACGACGTGCGCCTCGCCGTTGCCCCAGTAGAGGTAGGTCGCGCCGTCGTCGTCGACGAAGACCGACGGATCGATCGCCCTGCCGGAGAACTCGCCATCGGCCACGAGGGGATGACCCAGGTCGACGAAGGGGCCGAACGGAGTCGTCGCGGTGGCCACTCCGATGTTGGACTCCGCGGTGAAGTACAGGAAATAGGTATCACCGCGATGGGCGATGGCCGGAGCCCATGCCTCGTCCTTGGCCCAGTCGACGTGGGTGTCCAAGGCGAGGATCACACCGTGGTCCTTCCACGAGACGAGGTCGGGCGACGAGAACGCGCTGAAGGAGGTGGCCGCCCAATTCTCGCTGCCGTCGGTCGTGGGGTAGAGCACGAAGCGTCCATCGATCACGACCAGGTTGGGGTCCGCGAAGAAGCCGGCTACCGGGGAGGGCTCCGGAACCTCGCCATTCGTCGACCCGGGTGCGAGCGCCACTAGGGGCGCCCGTTCCGTCGGGAGCGCGCCCCGTCTTGCCTCGCGTCGTCGCGTTCCATCGGTACCTGTCTCTCGTCAGCTTTTCGGTCGCGGTTCGAGTGACTCGGTCGACCCAGGCTGTATCGTTACATGATTGCGACGGATCAGCAACCACCGTTTTTCCTGGTGGTGGGGAGTCCTCCCCAAGAATCAGGCTTGCGCGTCGTAAGCTTTCATGTAACGATACAGCACGTCTTCCGCAAAACCATCGCGGAAATGGTCAACGTCGATCAGAAAGGAGCAGTTGATGATCGATCCGCTCTCATCGGGATCCCTTCCGTCGGCTCTCCCGTCCAATCGGCCTCGACCGCGAAGCGGGTTCGTCGCTGGAACATTCGCAGCCGATTTTTTCTCCCGCTAGCACCCCCATCGCATTCCCCGGCGGTTCGGCTCATGCTGAACCGAATACATTCACCAAGGAGACACAGCTATGACGCAAGACACTGGAGTCACCCGGCGCACGCTGATCGCCGGTGCCGCAGGCATCGCCGCATTCGCCGGCGTGGCGACCCTCGCGGGTTGCGCGCCCGCCGCCTCCGGCGGAGCCGCCGGAACCGCCAAGAAGGCGAAAGCCGGCACCGTCACCATCATGGCGAGCCCTGGCGAGATCTCTGACCAGCAGAAGGCCGACTTCGAGGCGAGCCACCCTCACCTGAAGCTCAGTCTGATCAACTCCGACCCGACGCGTGCCAACGCGATGCTGGCCGCCGGCAACCCGCCGGACCTCATCGAGAACTCGGGCATCGACGTCACGCCGTACTACGCGGCGCGCGGCATCGCGACCAACCTCGACCCGTACTTCGCACAGAGCACGGTCATCAAGGAGTCCGACATCCTTCCCATCAACGATGTGTGGAAGTGGGACGGGTCGACTCAGGGCAAGGGCTCGCGTTACGGAATGACCAAGGACTGGTCGCAGGACTCGATGTGGTGGTACGACACCCAGGCCTGGAGCGATGCGGGGCTGACCGAGCCCGACCCGAACAAGCCGATCACCTACGACGAGCTGCTGGATGCCGCTCGCAAGCTGACCAAGACCAGCAACGGAACGACCTCGCAGTACGGTCTGTACACCTTGCTGCCGGCGATGGACATCATCGAGGCCATGGCCGCGACCAACGGGGGGCGTGTGCTGCAGCCCGGGCTGGCCAAGGTCGACTTCAGCTCGCCCGAGGTCAAAGCGGTTCTGAAGTGGTTCCTCGACGCGACGAAAGCCAACGTCAGCTACTCGCCGACGAACCCGAGCCCGGACTGGGACGGGCCAGAGTATTTCGCGGGCAAGCAGGCAACGGTGCAGCAGGGCTACTGGTTCAACGGATACCTCTCGAGCACGGCCCCGCAGCTCCAGGCGACGACGAAGTTCGCGGCCGCGCCCATGCTGGGCTCGAAGCGGGTGAGCCCGTCATTCGGTGCCGTCGGATACTGGATTCCGACCAAGGCCGCCAACCCGGGCGGTGCGTTCGAGTTCATCGAGTGGTACTGCGCCGGCGCGGGTGCAAAGGCTCGCGCGGAGTCCGGAAGCGGTCTGCCGTCGATCAAGAGCTACCTCAGCCTGTTGCCGAGCAACAACGCGTTCACCTCGCAGTCGCTCGCCGTGCAGAAGGCCGAACTCGACTACCAGCAGGTGCTTCCGCTCGCCACGCCGTACGCCCTCGCCTCGGCGATGAATGCGGTGGTCACTCCGGCGTTCGCGGCAGCAGCCACCGCGGGAGACAGCGCCGGCAAGTTGGCCGACACGCTGAACACCGCAGTCAACGCGGTGCTCGCCAACGGCAAGGTGCAACTGGGCAAGTGAGCCAGTCGGCCTCGAGGTAAGTAGGACACATTGACAACGTTGACCGGTATCCGGCGGAGGTCTATTCGGCGCGCACGTCAGCGCGACGGCCTGGCCTTCTACGGATTCATCTCACCGTGGTTGTTGGGCACGGCGATACTCACTGTATTTCCCCTGGGCTACGCCCTGTACGTCAGCTTCACCGCCTGGGACGGCATCTCGCCGTACAAGCCGTGGGTGGGGTTGGCCAACTATGCAGAAGTATTGACGTCGCCGGATACCTGGTCAGCGTTGAGCAAGACCCTCTTGGTCGTGGTGATCGTGGTGCCCGCCACGATCATCGGCAGCCTCGTTCTCGCGATCTGGCTCAATGAGAAGGTCAGGGGGCGGGTCGTCTTCCGAACCATCATCTTCTTGCCGGCCATCGTCCCGGCGGTCGCGGCTGCCCTGATCTGGAAGGTGATCTTCGACAAGGATTCGGGCTCGGTCAACCGCATTCTCGCGACCTTCGGCATTCACCCGGTGAGCTGGGTGACCGGCGACAACGCCTTCATCACCCTGCTCGTGGTCATGCTGTGGGGGATCGGTGCCGGGATCATCATCTATCTCGCCGCGCTGCAGACCGTCGATGTCGAGCAACTCGAGGCGGCGAAAGTTGACGGCGCAGGACCGCTCACCACGTTCCGGCACGTCACGCTCCCGGCCATCTCGCCGATCCTGTTGTTCCAGACCGTGCTCACCCTGATCACAACGCTTCAGGTCTTCATCCCGGCGCTGCTTCTCGCGCCGGTGGGAGTCACCCAGACGGTGTCGTCTGTGCCGGTCGCAAACCGGCTCTACATGGTCGACGTCTGGAGTCAGTTCTTCCAATACTCGCGTTACGGATATGGCTCGGCCATGATCATTGTCTTCGTCATCGTGATTCTCATCCTGACGGCGGTCGTGTTCCGAGTCGGTGGGCGCAGTGTCTACTACGCAGTCGATCCCGATCAGCGGGAGGACCGGCGATGACCGCGCGAGCGAGCCGACGGGAGCACCATCCCGTCAAGTTCACGCTCCTGCTCGTCGTCTCGATCGCACTGTTCCTGCCGTTCGCGGCTCTCGCGATCAAGGGTCTGACGCCGGGGTCCGAACTGGCCAATAACTCCTGGTTTCCGACGAACTGGCGCTGGCAGAACATCCCTGATGCGCTGAATCAGATTCCCTACGTCAGATTCGCCGCGATCTCGACGTTCATCGCGGTGGTGTACAGCGGGCTGACAATGATCAGCTCGGCGCTGGTCGGCTATGGATTCGCCCGACTGAGGGGCCCGGGAAAGCGTGCGTTGTTCGCGGTGCTCATCGCGATGATGATCGTGCCCCAGATCGTGACGCTCATTCCGACTTACCTGCTGTTCTCGCAGTTCGGCCTGATCGGCACATATTGGCCGTGGGTGCTGTGGGGGACGGCGGGTGCGCCGTACGCGATCTTCCTCTACCGCCAGTTCTACGCCAGCTTTCCGAAGGAACTCGAGGAGGCGGCTCGGCTCGACGGCGCCGGTCGGCTTCGCACCTTCTTCTCTATCTTCATCCCGCTCTCGCGCCCGCTGATGGTGACCTCGTTCGTCATCTCCTTCAATGCGACGTGGGGTGATTACGTGGCGCCGACGCTGTTTCTCAATGCCGATAACACGACCCTCGCGGCGGGTATCGCGACGGGCTATTACAACAGCCACGGGATCCTGCTGCCAAACCTGTTGGCCGCCGGGTCGTTCATCTACATCCTTCCGGTGGTCGTGCTGTTCCTGTTCGCCCAGCGCAGCTACGTGCGTGGGTTCGTGAGTTCCGGGATCAAGTAGCACGCCTCGCTAGCAGTCGAAACGACACGGACAACAGTGTTCGTGTAACGATAAATAGAAGAGAGATACCATGTTTTCGAACCTCACGGGGTGGCACGCCCTGATCATTCTCGCGATCGTCGTGCTGATCTTCGGCGCCGCCCGGTTGCCGGCTCTCGCGAAGGCGGTCGGTCAATCGACCAAGATCTTCAAGAACGAGATGGCTAAGCCCGGCCCCGAGGCCTCGGCCGAACCTGCGTCGAGTAAATCCGTTGAGGCCTCGCCTGCGCTGACTCAGAAAAGCTGAGTCGACTCGACTATGAAAGGTCAGCGGCGGCAGCGCGACGGCCGGATGTCGCTGCGCGATCATCTCGTCGAGTTGAGGCGCCGATTCGCCTGGATCGTGATCGCGGTGCTCGTGGGATCCGTCGCCGGCTGGATTCTGGCCGATCCGGTGCTGGCTGCGATGCGGGCTCCCGTGACCGCGCTCGCTCACCAGCAGGGTCGGCTCGCGGCCCTCAATTTCGACAACATCAGTGCGGCGTTCGATCTCAGGATTCAGCTCGCGCTGACGGTCGGGATCGTCATCTCGAGTCCGGTATGGCTGTTCCAGTTGTGGGCGTTCTTCGTGCCCGCTCTGTCGCGAAAGGAACTGAAGTACGGTCTCGGGTTCTTCCTCACGGCGGTCCCGCTCTTCCTGGCGGGCTGCGCGGCGGGATGGTTCGTGGTGCCCCACATCGTGGGCCTTCTGACCAGCTTCGCCCCGTCGGGAACGTCGACCCTGCTTCAGGCGAGCGCCTACTTCAGTTTCGTTCTGAAGCTGGTGATCGCGGTCGGCGTCGCCTTCGTGCTCCCCGTCTTCGTGGTGCTGCTGAACTTCGTCGGGGTGTTGAGCGCGCGGACCATCCTGAAGTCCTGGCGCATCGCTCTTGTGGTCATCGTCTGCTTCACGGCCGCCGTCACGCCGGCAGCGGATGTGGCCTCCATGGTTCTTCTGGCGGTGCCCATGGAGGTGCTGTACCTGGCTGCGGCCGGAGTCGCGCTCGTCCACGACCGCCGGTCGGTGCGAGCGGCCCAGCAGCTCGCGCGCGAGTACGCGTAAGAGGGAGTGAACGTGCTCGACTTCTCGCTCGACAAGATCGTTGTGATCGCGGTGATCGCGGCGCTCGTCGTCGGCCCGGCGAAGTTGCCGGAGTACGCGGCGAGGCTGGCTCGGCTGGTGCGCTCGTTCCGCGGCATGGTCGACGGCGCCCAGTCCCGGATGCGCGATGAGCTCGGTCCCGACTTCAGCGAGATCGACTGGAAGAAGCTTGACCCACGCCAGTACGACCCCCGGCAGATCATCCGCGACAGCCTGATGTCCGACCCGACGCCCGTTGCCGACCTCCCGGAGCGGGTGCCGAACCCCTTCGACGACCTCGTCGTGCAGGCGAGCGACGAGCACCGGAACGCCACGACTCCAGATCCGCCGGCGGCATCTAAGAAGAAGGCCGGGAAACCGAGATCCACACCGCAATTCGTCCCGCTGAATCCACCCGACACCAGGACCTGAGCAGTAGTCTGGATGCGAGATGGTAACGATACAAGATGTCGCCAAAGCCGCCGGCGTGTCACCCATGACCGTGTCCAACGTGATCAATCAGCATCCGCACGTCAAAGACAGCACGCGGGAGCGGGTCGTGCAGGCGATGAACGACCTGGACTACCGGGTCAACGTCGCCGCGCGCAACCTGAGGGCCGGGCGCACCTTCACCATCGGGCTCGCGGTCGCAGAACTCGACCGCCCGTATTACGGCCAGCTCGCCGCTCGAATCGTGGCGGAGGCGGCTCGGCACGATCTGCGCGTGCTGATTGAGCAGACCGGCGCGTCGCGGGAGAATGAGATCGATGCCCTGGGGTTGTCGCGCAACCGCATGTACGACGGGCTCATCCTGACGGCGGTCGGACTCGGTGCTTCGGATGCGGACATGCTCCGGGTCGACTACCCGGTGGTCATCTTGGGCGAGCGCATCTTCGACGGACCGGTCGACCATGTTGCGATGGCCAACGTTGCCGGCGCCAAGGCCGCGACCCTTCATCTGGTTGCCCAAGGATGTCGCCGGATCGCGATCATCGACGACCATCGCGACAACGAGACCGACGCGTCGTCCCTGCGTTTCGAGGGATACCGTGCCGCACTCGATGAGTCGAAACTTCCGTTCATTCCCGCACTCGCGATCAATCTCGCCGTCCCCTCGTTCTCGCTGCAGGATGGCTGGGAAGCCGGCAAGCGCCTCATCGAGTCCGGTGTCGAGTTCGACGGGATCTTCTGCGTGACCGACACCGTGGCGCTCGGCGTGCTGCGCGCCCTGGCCGACGCGCACGTGAAGGTTCCCGAGCAGGTCAAAGTGATCGGATTCGACAACATCGGCGAGAGCCGCTTCAGCATCCCGTCGCTCTCGACCATCGATCCAGACCACGACGCCATGGCGAAGGCCGCCGTCGACCTGTTGGTGGAGAGGATCGCCGCCGGTAAGAACTCCCTGGCCCCGCGCGAGTTCGTCAGCAGCTACCGCGTGGTGGCGCGGGAGTCCACGGCGCGGTAGTCGTTTCTGGCCGGCCGCCGTTTCAGTTGGCCGAGAAGCGCGCGTCGACCTGCGCGGCGACCTCGAGTTCTTGCGGGGTGAAGGCCAGGGGTGAGCTGTCTGACATGTCCTTCACCGCGAACATCCTCGGTGCGCCTCCGGCAGTGCCGAGCGGCTGCGGCGGGGTGTCGGGGGAGCCGAGCAGTCCCGGGTCGGCGATGGCCGTCGCCGTCACCGCGGTGAGCCCGGCGGCTCGGGCGTAGACGAGGGCCTTGGCTGCGGCATCCTCAACCGCCTTCGTGCGCACCTCGGTGAGCAGCGCGTCGCGGGTCGCGTCGAGCAGTTCCCAGTCGATCGAGGCCACCGTGACGCCGATCGTGGTTGCGACCGTCTCGACCCAGCGCGCCAGTGCCTCGAAGTCGCTGAAGGTCGCGCGGAGCCCGATGCTCGCGTGATACACCAGCGGCAATTGGGCGCCCTCATTGTTCCAGGGGCGTTCGGACCAGACGCTGACCCGGTCGGACGACCAGGCGACCACCGGTCCGGATCCCGGGTCGTGCAGCCCTTTGAGGGCGGTCGTGATCGCCTCGGACACCTTGGTCATCTCGGTGAAGACGGCGTCGCGGGCGGGGCCATCGTGTGCGACCGCGATGCTGACGGTCGCGCGCTCCGGCGCGTGCTTGATCGAGGCACTGCCTTGCACGGTGATCACGGTTTCGCTCATGCCCCCCATCTTGGCAAGCGCGCGGCCGGGGCGTCGTCGTATGATGAGAGGCTGCATCCGCTTGGATGCGATTTGACAACTCCACAGCGCGCGACAACGGCCTGCCTCGGGTCTTCTCACGAAGACGAGGTACCACATGGGGATGATCGGTTTCGACATCGCCTGCGAAACTGCGAGAAGCGGGCCGAGGATGCAGGGTTATCTCGTAAACGATCTCTGCAAACAACAGGTGCCAATCTCAAGCGCACCGACGTTGCTCTCGCTGCGTAAGCAGTAGAGCCATAACGTCCGTCAGACCGGGTTCGCCTTCGCCCCGGACCCTGGCGTCATCTAGAGGGCTTGCTGGTCGGCTGTGTGTCAGGGCTGATCGGGACTTTCACTGATACTGGGCTCGTCGACCTAGATGCTCGTGGCAAAGGTCGGAGCCGAGTAGAACGCACTCACGAGCTGCGCCCGGAGAAGGCGCAGGCTCACAGCGATGGACGGGGGTTCAATTCCCCCCATCTCCACACAGAACCGTCCAGGCGCCGCCTGCGGCGGCCGAGCCGTTGTCGCGCGTTGTCGGAGCCGCTGGCTATCGTGGCCGCCATGGCACTCGACGCGACGCTCCGCGACTGGCTGCTCGACGCGGATCCCGCCCTGCGCTGGCAGGTCGAGCGCGATCTGCTCGGCGAACCCGAGGAGGTCTGGCAGGCGACGCGCGCCCGGGTCGCCACCGAGGGCATGGGCGCCGAGCTCCTGTCGCATCAGGATGCCGACGGCCAGTGGGCGGGCGGCTCGTACTTCCCCGCGGGCTGGGACTTCGGCAACGACGAGCCGGGCCAGCCGTACACGGCGACCACCTGGAGCCTCAACACTCTGCGCGACTGGGGGCTGGATGCCGCGGTGCTCGCCGGCACAGCGGACAAGCTCGAGGCGAACAGCCGGTGGGACTACAACAACGAGCCATACTGGGCGGGCGAGGTGGACTGCTGCATCAACGCCTTCACGCTCGCGAACGGTGTCTGGCTGGGAGCTGATGTCGCCCACCTGGCTGACTGGTTCGTCGAGCACCGACAGCCGGACGGCGGGTGGAACTGCGAGTGGGTGGAGGGCTCGACGCGGTCGTCGTTCCACTCCACGCTCAACTCGCTCAAGGGCATCCTGTACTACCAGACCGTGACCGACGGCGGCAGCGAGCACCTCGAGGTCGCGCGGCACGGCGGCCAGGAGTACCTGCTCGAGCGGCGGCTGACGAGCAGGCTGAGCACGGGGGAGCAGGTCGACGACTGGGTCGAGCGCTTCACCTATCCGATGCGCTGGCTCTATTCCGTGCTCAATGCCGCCGACTACTTCCGCGCGGCGTCGTTGCACGACGGGGTCGCGCCCGATCCGCGGATAGCTGACGCGATTGAGCTCATCCGCTCGGCACGGCAGCCGGACGGCACCTGGATCCAGGGGCGCAAGATGCCGGGTGCCGTCTGGTTCCCCATCGACGTGCCCGAGGGGGAGCGCTCGCCGTGGCTGACCTTCTACGGCACGCGGGTGCTCGAGTGGTGGGACTCCGCGCAGGCCGGTTGACCCTCAGACCTCGATCGCGCCGCCGTGCTCGGTGAGGTGGCGGCGCAGGGTCATGGTCGGGTCCGTCGCCTGCTTCGCGAGGAAGCCCGTGAAGTCCAGCTGGGCGCGCAGGCTCTCGCCCGCCCGCATCCGGTCGGCCTGGGCGGTCTCGGTGGCGACGATCTGCGCCGCTGCGGCCAGCACGGCGTCGGCCTGCTCGGCCGTCACGAAGATCACGCCGTCATCGTCGCCGACGACCAGATCGCCGTCGACAACGGGGACCCCGTCGAGGAAGGCGCTGCGCATCGGCGCGCCGGCGGGCGGCACGCGTCGCGGACCCGCCGAATACGCGCCCGTGCTGTGCAGCGGCAGGCCGATCTCGCGCAGTTGCGCCGTATCGCGGTGACGGCCCCAGACGACGATGCCGGCGAATCCGGCCTCGCGCGCCTCGAGCACCATCAGGTCGCCAAGGCACGCCTCGTCGTCGCGGCCACCGTTGTCGACGACCAGCACGCTTCCGGATGCCGCCCCCTCGATGCTCGCCAGAAGCACGTCGACGCTGCCGAGATGGGTGATGGCGCGAGCCGGACCGCTGAACGGCCGCCCGGGGAGCAGCGGAACAACCTCGGCGGGCGCCAGTCGCAGCGGCACCCCGAGTCGCACGCAGGCGTCGGCGACGGCGGCTGTGGGCAGGACATTCGAACTCATGCCACGAGTCTGCCTCAGTCAGTCACGAAGGACTCACTCGGCCACGAAGGCCTCAGCCGGTCATGAACGGCAGCGCGATCTCGACGCGCAGGCCGACTCCCGGCGAGTTCACCAGGGCGATCCGGCCGCCCGCCACCGAGACGATGCCCGAGACGATGGCGAGGCCGAGCCCGGCTCCCGTGCTGTCGGAGCTGCGCACCGCGTCGCGGGCGAAGCGATCGAAGGCGTGGGGGACGAAGTCCTCATCCATCCCGCCGGCCTGGTCGTCCACGGTGAGCAGGACGCCGCCGGGATGGGCGTCACCGGGCTGGGCGCCCAGCGTGAGCGCGATGCGGCCCGAGTCGGGGCGTGCGGCGAGCGCGTTGGCGACCAGGTTGTCGCAGATCCGCCCGAAGTCGTGCGGCGAGACCGCGACGAGCCGGCTGCTCGGCGGCAGGTCGACCGAGAAGTCGATCACGGCCTCGCCGGAGCCGACCCGCAGGCGGCCGCGATCGGCGGCATCGGCCAACTCGACCGCCAGCTCGTCGACGGTCGCCGAGCCGCTGGCCGACTGGGCGTCGATCCGCGAGAGCTCCAGCAACGACGTCGCCAGCGCTGAGAGGCGCTGCAGGGTCTGCTGAGCCGAGGCGACCTCGGTGCGCATCCGGTCGAGGGTGTCAGCCTGCGACTGCGCGAGTTCGAGCTTGGTCTGCAGGATCGCGAGGGGCGTGCGCAGTTCGTGGCTGGCATCCGAGACGATCTGTCGCTCGCGGTCGGCAGATGCGCGGAGTTCGCGGATCAACTCGTTCAGCGTTCTGGCCAGTTGCGAGATCTCGTCGTCGGCCGGTCCGACCGGCAGCAGCTCCCCGCCCGGTCGCGCCGCCAGGTCTTCGGCGCTGCGGCGCAGGCGGTTGACGGGGCTCAGCGCCGCCGTCCCGATGAACCACGACCCGACACCGAATCCGATGTTGATGATGGCGAGCGTCACGATCAGTAGGATCGTCACCGAGTTCAGCAAGGAGCTCTGAACGTCGCTGTTGCGCGCGGCGACGATCGACCAGACGCCCTGGGGGGTCACCACGGTCGTCACCCTCACCAGGTAGTGCACGCCGTCAGCGACGACGGTTCGGGTGTCGGTGTCGTGCGCGATGAGCGACGTGAGTTGCGGCCGCAGATGCCGTTGCAGGGTGTTGATCACGACGACACCGCGCGGGTCGACGACGGCGGCCTCCTGGTCGCCGCCTGGGGGGTCGAGGGCGCCCGTCGGCTCCGTCTTGATCGCCGTCTCGTAGGGGGCCGTGATGCTGCGGAGCACCGAGACCTCGCCGTCGTACTCGATGCGAACGAGCTGGCCCTGGATGATGAAGCCCGCGATCACCGTCATGACGATCGCGATGAGCACGCTGCCGCCGGTGATCCGCGCGCGGATGCCGAAACGGTTCAGTCGCACGGCGCGGCGCTCACTCCGGGTCCGCCGACAATCGGAATCCGACGCCGCGCGCGGTGACGATCTTGACCGGGGCGGCGATCGAGTCCAGCTTCTTGCGCAGGTAGCTCACGTACTGGTCGACGATGTTCGGGTCGATGAAGCTGCCGGAGCCCCAGATGGTCTCGAGGATGTCGGCGCGCGGCATCACCTCGTCGCGATGGGTCGCCAGCAGTCGCAGCAGGTCGAATTCGGTGCGGCTCAGCCGTGCCTCGCGGCCGTCGACCGACATCCGCTGACCGGCGAGGTCGATGGCCATCCCGCCGATCTCGAGGGCGGTCGGAGCGTGCCCCTCGCGGCGGCGCAGCGCCCGGAGCCGCGCCGCGAGCTCGGCGAAGGCGAATGGCTTGGTCAGGTAGTCGTCTGCGCCGGCATCCAGGCCCCGCACCCGGTCGTCGATCGCGTCGCGCGCGGTCAGCAGGATGATGCCGATGCCCGGCACCTGGTCGCGCAGCCGTCGGCAGAGCTCGAATCCCGACATTCCGGGCATGGTGACGTCGAGCACGGCCAGGTCGAAGCGTTGCTCGGACGCCAAGGTGATCGCCCCGATGCCGTCCGACGCGACGTCGACCTCGTAGCCCTCGCCGACCAGCCCGCGAGCGAGCAGCGCGGCCATCTCCTTCTCGTCGTCGACCACGAGCACGCGCATGGGCCGGCTCCTTCGGACGCTGTGGACACCGTGATTCGGTGGCAGGTGCCGTCGATCCTAGTTCGGCAGATCGGGGCACCGGCGGCGATCCGGACGCACTCGGAGGTCTCTGAAAGGCTTCTCACCCCGCACCCCCGGGTTTCCGAGCGTTCGCAGACTACGCGCAGAGAGCATGAGTCCGTGTCCACCCTCGCGCCGGTCCCGTCGATCGCCCTTGCCCCGGCAGCGCTCCGTCCCGGCATCGCCGAGCGCCTGGCCGTGCGCGCACGCCGACTGCCGGTCGGCCCGACCGCCTGGGTGGTGGGAGCCCTGGCTGCTCTCGTCACCTGGCTGGGCTCGTGGAACGCCTCGTACTGGGGCGATGAGGCGGCGACCGTCATGTCGGCCGAGCGCCCGCTTCGCACGCTGCTCCCCGAGCTGGGTCATGTGGATGCGGTGCACGGCCTCTACTACCTCGGCATGCACTTCTGGATCCGGCTCTTCGGCGCATCCGAGCTCTCGACCCGGCTTCCGAGTGCATTGGCCATCGGCGCGCTGGTGGCCGGGACCGTCGTGCTGGGCACCCGTCTCGTCGACCTCCGGTTCGGCATCCTGGCGGGCGTGATCTGCGCCGTGCTGCCGCGCACGACCTTCATGGCCACCGAGGCCCGCTCATACGCGATCGGAACGGCGATCGCGGTCTGGGTGATGGCGTACTTCGTCGGTCTCTGGCGCCGGCGCGAACTGCGCAGGTGGCCGTGGCTCGTTCTGGGCGCGATGATCGCCGCGGCGAGCTACCTGTTCCTCTACCTCGTGCTGCTGGCGGTCGTGCAGGGCGCGATCCTCCTCGTCTCGGAACGCGGGCGCGCGCTGCGGCGGCACTGGGTGCAGTCGGTCGTCGTCACGGCGGTCGGTGCGGCACCGATCGCCCTGCTCGCCTACGCCGAGCGTCATCAGGTGGCCTTCCTCGCCAGGCGCAACTACGCCAACGCGGAGAACGTGCTGGTCAACCAGTGGTTCGGGACGCCCGCCATCACGATCGCCTGCTGGGCGCTGATCCTGCTGGGCGTTGCGGTCTTCCTCGTTCGCCGCCGCACCCGCAGCACGGTCGCCATCCTGGACCGCCGCAGGTCCGATCGCGAGGTGCTGCTGCTGGGCGTCGCATGGCTCGTCGTTCCGACCGCCCTGGTTCTGGTCAGCAACGAGATCTCGCCCATGTACAACACGCGGTACCTGTCGTTCAGCGCGCCGGCCGCCGCGCTGCTGGTCGCCTTCGGCGTCGTCGCTCTGACGCGGATCCTGGTGCGCGCGGCGAGCAGCCGCAGAATCCGCGTGTCGGCCGTGGCGGTGCTGGGCGTCGCGGTGATCGCCCTCGGAGCGCTCGCGGTGCCCGACTACCTGCGCGATCGCGGTCCGTTCGCCAAGGACGGCGGCAGCGACCTGCGTCAGACCGCCGAGTACCTCGCGTCGCAGGCCAAGCCGGGCGACGCCGTCGTGTTCGACCAGACCCCCAAGCCATCGCGTCGGCCCGAGATGGCGTATCGGTTGTATCCGCAGCAGTTCGCCGCGGTCACGGTTCCCGAGCTGATGACGCCGTACTACCGGCGGGCGACCATCTGGGATCGGATGGCGCCGCTCGCCTCGATCCGCTCGGAGCTTGCCGCGGCCCCCTCGGTCTGGGCGATCGAATTGCCGACCGCGGGCGAGGTGCCGAACGACATCCAGGACCTCACCTCTCACGGCTACCGCGTGGTGAGCACCCACCTCGTGCACCGGCTCGAGGTGTTCCAGTTGGTGAAGGAGGGCGTGTGACCGAGTCGATCGTCGTGGTGCTGCCGACCTACAACGAGCGCGAGAATCTGGCAGGCATGGTCCAACGGCTGCTGCATGGCGTTCCGGATGCCGGGCTCCTCATCGTGGATGACGGATCGCCCGATGGCACGGGCGCGCTCGCTCGGGAGCTGGCGGCATCCGAACCGCGGATCCACGTGCTGCAGCGCACGGCCAAGGAGGGGCTCGGCGCCGCGTATCTGGCCGGTTTCGCCTGGGCGCTCGAGCAGGGCGCCGAGGTCGTCGTCGAGTGCGACGCCGACGGCTCCCATCAGCCCGAAGAACTGCCGCGGCTGCTCGCGGCGCTGCCGGATCATGACCTCGTGGTCGGTTCGCGGTGGGTGCGCGGGGGACGGATCGTCAACTGGCCGCTGTCGCGGCGCGTGCTGTCGCGTGGAGGCAGCCTCTATGCCCGCGCGCTGCTGCGGTTGCGCGAGCGGGATGTGACGGGCGGGTACCGGGTGTTCCGTGCCGACGCTCTGCGCACCGTCGGACTCGGCCGCGTCGACAGCCTCGGCTACTGCTTTCAGATCGAGATGCTGTGGCGCGCCGAGCGGGCTGGACTCCGCGTCGTCGAGGTGCCGATCACTTTCGTGGAGCGTGTGCACGGGGTCTCGAAGATGACAGGCGGGATCGCACGCGAGGCCATGCTGAGGGTGACGGTCTGGGGCGTGCGCGAGGCGCTCGACCGGCTGCGCGGACGCGGTACGGCGAGCGTGCCGGCGAGCACGCGCGCTTCCCTCCCGGCCATCCGCTGAGCGCGTTCTGGTTATGAAGGACTGTCCTTCACAACCAGAACGCCGCGACTAGAGGGAGCGCATCCGCTCGCGCAACTCCTCGAGTTGGCCGCGCACCGCGCCCGGCACGCGATCGCCGAAGGTGTCGAAGAACGCTTCGGCGTCGTCCGCCTCGGCCAGGTGCGCGGCGGGATCGATCGCGAACAACTGCTCCCACGCGCTCTCGCTCACGTCCGCACCTTCGAGCTCAACCGATCCCGGCGCCGGCAGCCAGCCCAGCGGGCTCGCGACCGCGGCCGCGCGACCCTCGACGCGATCCAGGATCCACGCAAGCACCCGCCCGTTGTCGCCGAACCCCGGCCACAGGTACGAGCCGTCGTCGCCCTTGCGGAACCAGTTCACCTGGAAGATCCGCGGCACACCGCCGGTCGCGCGCAGAGAAGCCCCCACCGAGAGCCAGTGCCCCCAGTGGTCCGCCATGTTGTAGCCGCAGAAGGGCAGCATCGCGAAGGGGTCGCGACGCAGCTCTCCGACAGTGCCTTCGGCGGCCGCCGTGCGCTCGGATGAGATCGTGGCTCCCAAGAAGACGCCATGCTCCCAGTCCCGTGCCTCCGCCACCAGAGGCACGTTGGTGGCACGCCGGCCGCCGAAGATGATCGCGTCGATGACGACGCCCCGCGGGTCGTCCCAGTCGTCCGAGATGGACGGGCACTGGGCGGCCGACACGGTGAAGCGCGAG
>Ga0207674_10001422_pt1 | contig 30915 bp, 22 predicted proteins | sample KBSCornC72_FD_184303 | JGI IMG/M metagenome (GOLD analysis project Ga0207674, IMG submission 184303) | Corn rhizosphere microbial communities from Kellogg Biological Station, Michigan, USA - KBS Corn C7-2 (SPAdes) (version 2) | ecosystem: Host-associated > Plants > Roots > Rhizosphere > Soil ...
GTCAAGGGCAACTGGGACTTCGACAGCTCGTTCCTCGACAGCATCGACTTCGGCGTGTCCTACGTCGACAACAAGATCCGGTCGGCCTTCGGGGTCATCCAGAACGACACCTGGGGCGGCGCCGGGCCCGCTTCGGACATTCCCGACGACATTTTCACGCTGGAAACCTTGCCGGACAAATTTCCCGGGGTGTCAGGGCACAATGACCCGGCGATGATCCAGTCCTTCTACACGTTCGATTTCGAGCGCATGGTCGGAATCATCAACGACCTTTACGGCACCTGCACCCATCCGCTGACCGGGACTCCGGCCGGCGATGGTTGCCTTGCGAAATTCAGCACTGACCGAAGGATCACGGAAAAGACGCTTGCCCCCTACGTCCAGGCGAACATGGCGTTCGATCTGTTCCAGCGCCCATCTCACCTTCGAGCGGGTGTTCGTTACGAGCGAACGAAGGTGAATTCAGCCGCGTTGGTCCCGGTTCCGATCGGCACGCAATGGGTTGCAGCCAATGAGTTCAACCTGATTCCGGGACCCGACAGCGCCTTCACCTCGCTCAAAGGCAAATATCATGAGTGGCTGCCGGCGGTGGACTTCGATGTCGAGGCGATCCACAACGTCAAGCTTCGGGCTTCCTACAGCCACACCATCACGCGCTCCGATTACCAGAGCATGCAGGGCGGTCTGACGCTTGGTAACCTCTTCCGTGTCGGTGGCGGCGACGGCAACCAGGGCAATCCCAACCTGTTGCCGTACAAATCAAAGAACATCGATCTGTCAGCCGAATGGTATTACGGCAGAGAGAGCTACGTGTCGGCCGGCTACTTCCACAAGGACGTGTCGAATTACATTTCGACGACACGCGTCGACCAAACGGCATTCGACCTGCACACGCCAGTTGGCGGCCCGCGCTATAACGCTGCGCTCGCGGCGCTTGGAGCGGGTGCGAGTGCGGACGCCATTCGCAACTATATCGTTGCGAATTACCCGGGGTCGGTCACCTGCCTGGTGACGACCGGCGGCGTATGCACCCAATATGCGATTCAAAGCCTGCCTGAAGACCCGCTGCTGAATTTCCAGGTCGTCACGCCGACCAACTCGGACCAGAAGGCGAAGATCGACGGCTGGGAGTTCAACGTCCAGCACAGCTTCTGGAACACCGGCTTCGGCGCGATTCTCAATTATACGATCGTCAACGGCAGCGCGAAATTCGACAACAGCTTGCCGTCGAGCGTATTCCAATTCGCGCTCGAGGGTCTGAGCGACAGCGCCAACGCCGTCCTGTTCTACGACAAGCACGGCATCCAGGCGCGTCTCGCCTACAACTGGCGCGACAAGTTCCTGCAATCGAGCGGCCAGGGACGCAACCCGACGTATGTCGAGGCCTACGGCCAGCTCGACGGCAGCGCGAGCTATGAGTTCCGCAAGGGCTTCACGGCCTTCGTCGAGGGTATCAACCTCACCGGATCGAGCCGACGGGCGCACATGCGTCATGTCAACAATGTCACGTTCGTTTCGCCGGGCTACGCGCGATACACCGCCGGCCTCCGCGTCAGTTTCTAGGCGCCAATCTTACCCGGCGCCCATCGATTACCGGAGTGACTCCGCCCCTCGGAGTTGCTCCGGTATGATGGGCCGGTAACGGCGAGGCGCTGCGCAGACATGGACCAGCCGGTATTCAGGATCGTGATCGTCGGCGGCGGGACCGCCGGCTGGCTGTCCGCTTGCTACATCGCGAGCAGGCTCCGACGCGAAGGCATTTCGGTCACCGTCATCGACGCTCCGGACATCGCGCCGATCGGGGTCGGCGAAGGTACCTGGCCGACGATGCGCCAGACCCTGTCGGAAATCGGCCTCGACGAAGCCGACGTGCTGCGGTCGTGCGACGCGTCGCTCAAGCAGGGCACGCGGTTCGACGGGTGGGTGACCGGAGTCGAGGGGGACATTTACTACCATCCGTTCACTCTGCCGTGTGACGGAAGTCCGCTGGACCTCGTCGCCGCGTGGCAGGCGGACTTGGCTGACCGGCCGTTCGCTCACGCGGTGTGCGCGCAACCGGCGGTGTGCGATGCGCGGCTCGCGCCTCGGCAGAGCGCGATGCCGTCCTACGCCGGAGCGCTCAATTACGCTTACCATCTCGATGCTGCCAAGCTCGCTGCGCGGCTTGCGCGGCACGCGGTGGAAACGCTCGGCGTCACGCACCTGCGCGAAGAGGTCGTCGGCGTTGAAGCGGATACGGATGGAACGATCGGGCAGCTTCGCACGCGCAGCGGCGCGGCGATCGCGGGCGACCTGTTCATCGATTGCTCGGGCCACTCGGCGATCCTCATCGGCGGGCATTTCGGAGCGGATTGGATCGACCGCAGCGCGGCGCTCGCGAACGACCGCGCGCTTGTAGTCCAGGTCCCGGTGGATCCCGACTCGCCGGTCGAGTCGCAGACGATCTCGACCGCGCACGAGGCGGGCTGGATCTGGGACATCGGGCTGCCGACCCGCCGCGGCATCGGCTGCGTCTATTCGTCGCGCTTCATGGCCGACGATCGCGCCGAAGCGGTGCTTCGCGACTATGTCCGCCGAACCGTCGGCGCCGCCGCGGCCGAGGCGCTTTCACCGCGAGCCTTGTCGTTCCGCACCGGCCATCGCGACCGCTTCTGGCGCGGCAATTGCGTCGCGATTGGGCTCAGCGCCGGGTTCATCGAGCCGCTCGAAGCTTCGGCGATCGTGATGATCGAGCTGTCGCTGCGCGCGCTGGTCGACAATTTCCCGGCGAGCGCGGCTTCGTTGCCGCTTCACGCCGAGCGTTTCAACGAGCTGTTCCGCACGCGATGGGACCGGATCGTCGACTTCCTCAAGTTGCATTATCTGCTCAGCCGCCGCGGGGAGCCCTATTGGGCGGCGCAGCGCGATCCGGCGACGATCTCGCCGCGCCTCGCGGGATTGCTCGAGCTGTGGCGTGACCAGCCGCCGTCGAGCTACGACTTTCCGCTGGCCGAGGAAATCTTCCCTGCGGCGAGCCACCAATATGTCTATTACGGCATGGGCGGTGCGGTGCCGCCGAATTTGCCGTCCCCGACCGATGCCATGCGCCGCCGCCTCGCCCAGGCTAGCCAGCGCAGCCGCGGGCTGTTGAGCTCGCTGCCATCGAACCGCGCGCTGCTCAATTCGGTGGCGCCTGTTCCCGTCGGCGATAAAGCTGTGCCGGCATGAGCAATCACGTCATTCTCGACCGCAACACGCACCGCGAGCTCCGCGTCCGGACCGGAGCCTCCGCCGAGCTCGGCGACGCCACGATGGCGTGCCTGACGGTGCCGAGCGAGTTCCGCCGCGTTCAGAACGAATTCCCCATCCTGTTCCGCCGCGATCTCGAAAGCGGGCAGTTCTCGGCGCTCGTTTTGTTCGGGTTCGAGAACGGCGAAAATCTGTTCGTCGACGACGGGCGCTGGGACGCGCGCTACCGGCCGCTCGCTTTGTTCATCCAGCCGTTCCTGATCGGCAAGTCGGCCGCGGGCGCGGAGGTTCATCTCGACGAAGCGCATCCGCGCGTTGCGGGGACTAACGACGAGGGCGTTCGCGCGTTCGACGACGGCGGGCAGCCGACCGCCTATCTCGAAGCGGTGATGGCCGGGCTCGACGAGATCGATCAGGGATATCGCGAAAGCGGCGACTTCTTCGCCGCGATCGAACGCTACGAGCTGCTTGAGCCCTTCTCGCTCGACGTCGAGCTTCGCGACGGCCCCAAGCATCGCCTGGTCGGCTATCACATGATCGACGAAGCAAAGCTGCAGGCGCTGGAGCCGGGCGCCTTGGCCGACCTCCACGCGGCCGGCCACCTGATGCCGATCTTCATGGCAGTCGCGTCGCTCTCGAACATCGCCGCGCTGGTCGAACGCAAGAACCGGCGGCTCGGCCATGGCTGACTCCGCAACGCCGATGCCGGCCAGGGTGGCGGAAGAGCAGGTCGCCGCGTCCGAGCTCGACGCTCGGCTCAAGACCGCGCGCGAGCCGTTCGTCATTCGCGGGCTCGTTGCGGACTGGCCGCTGGTCAAGGCCGGGCTCGAGAGCAGCGCGTCGGCGCGCGCCTATCTGCTCGAGCATCGCCGCGATCGCGCCTTCACCGTGAACATCGGCCAGCCGGGGGCCGGCGAGCGCCTGTTCTACGACGAGTCGATGGCGATGAACTTCCGCACCGGCCGCGGCAGCCTCGACGACATTTTCGCCGGAATCGACGCTAACGAAAGGCGCCGCGACGCCCCCGCGATCTACCTCTCGTCGGTCGACGTGAACGATTATTTCGACGGGCTGCACGACGCCAACCACGTCGACCTTGGCGAGCGCGAGCCGATCGAGAGCATCTGGATCGGAACCAGGACAAGAATTGCGGCGCACAATGACTTCGCCGACAACCTCGCCTGCTGCGCGGTGGGGCGGCGCCGGTTCACGCTCTTCCCGCCCGACCAGTTCGCCAATCTCTATGTCGGGCCGATCGACAATACGCCGGCGGGGCGGCCGGTCAGCATGGTCGATCTCCACGATCCGGACTTCGCGCGCTTCCCTCACTTCCGCGAAGCGCTGAAGGTCGCCCGGGTCGCGGAGCTGGAGCCAGGGGACGCGATCTTCATCCCGTCTATGTGGTGGCATCACGTCGAGGCGCTCGAGCCGTTCAACGTGCTGGTGAATTACTGGTGGCGCGATACGGCGCGGTTTCTCGGTCAGCCGCAGGACGCGCTCAATCACGCCATCCTCGCGATCCGCGACCTGCCCGACGACGAGAAGCAGCTGTGGCGCGCGCTGTTCGACTTCTACGTGTTCGGCGACCCAAGGGCGGCAGCGGAGCATATTCCCGAAGGCGCGCGCGGCATCCTCGCGCCGCTCGACGCCGAGGCCGCCGGGCGGATCCGCGCCAACCTGCTGCGGAGTTTGTCGCGATGAACCAGTGGCCGCTTCGCCGGATCGTGATCGCCGGCGGCGGGACCGCCGGGTGGATGACCGCCGCGGCGATCGCGCACACGCTCGGCAAGACGGCCGAGCTGATCCTGATCGAATCCGACGCGATCGGGACGATCGGAGTCGGCGAAAGCACGATCCCGCCGCTGGTCACCTACAACCGGCTGCTCGGCATCAGCGAAGCGGAATTCATGCGTGCGACCCAGGCGACCTTCAAGCTCGGCATCGGGTTCGAGAATTGGAAGGAGGTCGGGCACCGCTACTTCCACAGCTTCGGGACGACCGGGAAGGATCATTGGAGCGCAGGCTTCCAGCACTTCTGGCTGAACGGCCTGGAGCGCGGGCATGAGCAGCCGTACGACGACTACTGCCTTGAATTGAGCGCAGCCTACGCGGGCAAGTTCGCGCATTTGCCCGACGACCGAATGAACTACGCGTACCAGCTGGACTCGTCGCTCTACGCCAAGTTCCTGCGCGAACGGGCCGAAGCCAACGGAGCGGTCCGGCGCGAAGGCAAGATCGCCGAGGTCGAAGTCGAAAGCGCGACCGGCGACATTGCCGCGCTCAAGCTCGAATCCGGCGAGCGCATCGCCGGCGACCTGTTCATCGACTGCACCGGCTTTCGCGCGCTCCTCATCGACGGCACCCTCGGTTCAACGTTCGAGGACTGGACGCACTGGCTGCCGTGCGACAGCGCGATCGCGATCCAGACGCGCTCGGTCCGGCCCGCGGTGCCATACACGATGGCGATCGCGCATGATTCCGGCTGGCGCTGGCGCATCCCGCTGCAGCATCGCACCGGCAACGGCATCGTCTTCTGCAGCCGCTACCTCGACAAGGACGCGGCCCTCGAACGGCTGCTCGGCGAGATCGAGGGCGACACGCTGACGCAGCCCAACGTGCTCCGCTTCAAGGCGGGGATGCGGCGGGTTCATTGGGCCAAGAATTGCGTCGCGATCGGGCTTTCGAGCGGGTTCATGGAGCCGCTCGAATCGACCAGCATCCACCTCATCCAGCGTGCCATCCTGCGCCTCATCCGGATGCTTCCGCTGCGCGAGATCTCCGACCGCGACCGGTTCGAGTTCAACGACCAGATGCTGCAGGATTATCTGCAGATCCGCGACTTCCTGATCCTGCATTATAAAGCCACCGACCGCCGCGACAGCGAGTTCTGGCGCTACTGCGCGGACATGCCGATCCCCGACAGCCTCGAGCAGAAGATCGAGCTGTTCCGCGAAACCGGCCGGGTGTTTCGCCGGAACGAGGAACTGTTTGCCGAGAACAGCTGGGTTCAGGTGATGATGGGGCAAGGCATTATGCCCCGCGCCTATCACCCGATCGCAACCAAGCTCAGCGATGCTGAACTAGCCAAGCTGCTGGGCACGATCCGCGACAATGTCGCGCAAACGGTCGATGGCCTCCCCGACCACGAAGCCTACGTCGCGCATTATTGCGGCGCCGCCAACGCCAGCGCGGCGTGAGGGGGAGCGGGGGGTGAACGCACCGCCGCCAAAGGGCCGGCGCCGCCAGGCGGTGACGATCAGGCACGTGGCGGCCGATGCCGGGGTGTCGCTGCAGACGGTGAGCCGGGTGATCAACGGCGACGCCAGCGTCAGCCCCAAGATGCGGGCGAAGGTCCAGGGCTCGATCGACAAGCTCGGCTACGTCCCGTCGCTCGCTGCGCAGCGCATGAGCGGCTCGCGCTCCTACCTCATCCTCGCAATCAACGACCGCGACCGCACGATCGCCGACTGGAATGCCCGCGAGGGCGTCGACTGGGTCGACCAGATGCTGCTCGGCGGGATGCTCAAATGCAGCGAGCTCGGCTATCGAATGATGATCGAGCTCGTCGACACCCATAACGATCACGTCCAGCGGGAACTGCGGGCCACAATCGCCGCGCTACAGCCCGACGGAGTCATCCTGACCCCGCCGCACTCCGACAATCCGCTGATCACCGAGCTGCTGGCCGAGCAGAATATCGCCTTCGCCCGGATCGGCTCGATCGCTCCGGGGCCGGGAATCCGCCTGACCATGGACGACGAAGGCGCTGCGCGGACCGCGGCCGAGCATCTGATCGAGCTTGGCCACAAGCGGATCGGCTTCATCGGCGGGTCGAAGGAATATTCGCTGAGCCAGTGGCGCGCCGACGGTTGGTCCGCGGCGATGGGAGCGGCGGGCCTTCCGACCGAGGGGTTGTTCGCGGAGGGCGATTTCACCTTTGAGTCCGGGCTGGCCGCCGCGACCCGCCTGCTCGCACGCACCGATCCGGTCACCGCGATCATCGCCAGCAACGACCAGATGACGCTTGCGACGCTCGAAGTCGCACGCGAGCAGGGCCTGCGCGTGCCCGAGGATTTGTCGCTGATCAGTTTCGACAATACGCCGATCGTCCGGTTCACCTTGCCGGCCCTGACCGCCGTCGATCAGCCGATCGCAGCGACCACCTCGCGCGCTGTGGAGCTGATCATCGAGGGCCAGCGCGGCGGCGACGTGCCGACCGATCCAGTCCATGTTCCGGCATCGCTCGTCCGCCGCCAATCCACGGCTCGCCCGCCGGCCGGCCGCATATGAGCGAGGAGGCCGCGGCGCCGAAGGCCCCGCGCTTCGTGTGGCTGTTCGCCCTGGCGTGGGCCGGAGGAGCGATCGCCTACGTCCCCTTCCTGACGATCCTCCTCCCGCTGCGGGTCATCATCACGTCGGGTGCCGACGGGGTGCGAATGATCGCGATCATCACCTTCCTCGGCGCGATCTGCGCGAGCGCCGGCAACATCCTGTTCGGCTGGCTCAGCGATCGCAGCGGGGTGCGCAAGCCATGGGTGCTGGCCGGCCTGGTGCTGAGCCAGGCGCTGCTGGTTGCGCTGCCGCTCAGCAAAAGCGCGTGGACGACGGTGGGGCTGATCCTGCTCTGGCAGCTCGCGCTCAACATGATGCTGGGGCCGCTGTCGGCCTGGGCCGCCGACCGGGTGCCGCGCAAGCGCACCGGCTTCCTCGGTGGCCTGATGGCGCTGTCGCCGGCGTTGGGCGCGCTGTCGGGCGTGATCGTCACCGTCCCTGGCCTCGCCGACGCCGACCAGCGGTTGTGGCTGGTCTCGGCGATGGTAGCCGCGTGTGTGCTACCGGTCGTCCTGGTCGAACGCGATGCCCGGGCTCACGTCCAGCCCGACGATGCGGCGGCCGAACGGCCGCGCCGGCATTTCGCTTTGACGATGTGGGCGGCGCGGCTGTTGGTCCAGATCGCCGAGGCGGCGCTGTTCGCCTACTTGCTGCTCTACTTCCGCTCGCTCGATCCGCTGATTCAGGACAGCCGCGTGGCGCGCCTGTTCAGCGCCGTGCTTGCAGCGGCGGTGCCGGTGGCGATCGTCGCCGGGCGCATCGCCGACCGCAGCGCGCGCCCGGCGCTGCCGCTGGCGGTCTGCGCCTTGTGCTCGGGATTGGGGCTGCTGGGCCTCGCGGGTGCGACGACCATCGGCGAGGCGACGCTGGCGTACGTGTGGTTCGGCGTCGCGACGACGGTGTTCCTGTCGCTCCACAGCGGACAGACCTTGCTCGTCCTGCCCAATCCGGCGCATCGCGGGCGCGATCTCGGGCTGTTCAACCTCACCAACACCGTGCCCTCGATGATCATGCCGTGGCTGACCGTCATCCTGGTGCCCGAGCGCGGCTTTCCCGCCTTGTTCGCGATCCTCGCGTTGCTTGCCCTTGCCGCGTCCGCCTTGCTCTTTTCGATCAAGCGGCTGGACTAGTCGAACTTGGTGTCGCGGCGGCGGCCGACCATGAGCCCGGCCTCAAGCCGCGCGCACAGCGCCGCGTAATAATCCGACAGGAAGCCGTAATCGTCTCCGTCGTCCGGTAGTCCGGCCTTGTCGCGGATGGTTCGGGCGACCGTCATCACCGCATCCGCCTGCTCGTTGCGAAGCACCTGCTCGAGCGTTTGGAGCTCGTAAATGCCGTAGAGCTTGAGCGCGGACTCGGGGAACGTCCGCCGCGGCCGGTAGGCGCTTCCGACGAGGTCCTCGGTCAGCTTTACCTTCTCGACCTGGACCACCCAGGTGCCGGCGACGAGATCGCCGACCCGCAGGCGGTCGCGGTTGAACAAAGGGAAGAACAGGAAAATCCCGCTCCAGACCAGCGCGAACAAGGTGAGGAAGGTGTCGGCGGTGCCTTCCGCGGTCTGCTGGGCGAGGAAGGACAAGGGCAGGAACACCTCGATCTCGCGCATCGCGTTGCGCGCGATCACCGCCGCCCCGGTCAGCCGCGCGCCGTCCCGGGCCACCACGCGCAGGCCCATCAGGCGCTTGCCGGGGGTGGCGCCGCGGCTGCCCATCTCGAACAGCGTGAACCAGCCGTTGCGAAGGACGAAGAAGCCAAGCAGCCACAGGACGAGGAGGAAGCTCTGTGCGCCGGGGACGGCCATCATCAACGCGGCGATGGTGACCACGACCAGAATCACGATCATGATGATGAGGTCGATCAGGAACGCGCCGGCCCGAGCACCCCCCGAGCCGAGCTCGAGCCGGAGGTCGACGCCCTCGGGCGTGACGAAGGTGCGGCGGAGGCTCTTGGGGGTGAGCGCCTTACTTGCCATGTTCGGACGGCTTCCAGCTCCACGCGTAGAAATAGACCAGCCAGCCGGCGAGCGCGGCGCCGCCGATCAGCGCGCGCAGGCCATCGTTGAGGATCGTCTGACGGCCAACCCCTTCGAGCAGACCGGCGACTGCGAGCATGATCACCGTCCCGGCCATTGCGGTCGCGGCGGTGCGGCCGGCAGCGACCACCGCGTCCATTCGCGACAGCCGCCCGGGGAAGGCGATGGCCATGCCGATGCGGATGCCGGCCGCGCCCGAAATGCAGATCGCGAAAATCTCCGTCGTGCCGTGAATCATCAGCCAGGCGGCGACATTCCAGCCGAGGCCCTTCGCGGCGAACACCGCGACGAAGGCGCCGAGCATCAGCCCGTTGTAGAGGATCAGCAGCACGGTCGGCACCGCGAAGGCGAAGCCGAGCGCGAAGGAGAAGATCGCGATCTGGCTGTTGTGCGTGAACAGGAAGGTCGCGAACACGCCGAGCCAGTCCTTCTGCTTGTCGTACAAGGTCGAGCGCAAATATTCGGCCGATGCGGACGGGTCGCGGCCACCGGCGAGGCCTTGCGGGATGATGCTGTAGAACCAGCTCGGATCGCTTCGGATCAGCAGATAGGCGACCAGCGCGGCGCCAGCCGTCAGGACGACGCAGAACAGGGTCTCGCGCCAGATCGCGCGCACCGCCTCGGGCCAGCTGCGTGCGAAGAAGCGCAGGATCTGCCGCCCGGCCGGAGTCTGCACGCCGTAAATCTGGAAGTAGGCCCGGGTGCAGAGCTGCTCGAGATAGGTGATCAGCGACTTGTCGAGCGAGGTGTCGCGGGCGACCGCGAGCGACGACAAGGTCGTGCGATAGAGCGCCGGAAGCTCGAGCAAATCGTCGTCGCCGAGCGACCGGATCGACTTCTTCTCGAGCCGGGTGACGAGCGCGTCGAGCCGGTCCCAGTCGCCGGAATGCGCCTGGCGGAAGCGGGTCGCATTGACCAGCGGCGCGTCGATCGAGGGCGCGAGCGAGGCGTTCACAGCAGGTCCCTCCGCTTGAGGTCGAGATAACCCTGGACCAGCCTCTCGTTCACCTTGTCATATTCGCTTTCGATCACGTGCACGCCGAGGTGCTGGAGCCCGCCGATCACCACCCGCCGCTCCTTGAGCAGCGTCGAAGCGGTGATCGCGCGGGTCACGTCGTCGGCAGTCTCGGGTTCGCGCTCGACGATCGATTCGAGCTCCTGGTCGCGCAGCACGACCACGAGGACGACATGGGTTTCGACCAGGCGGCGGAGCGCCCGAAGCAGGAAATCTGCGGAGATCGAATCGGTGAACTCGGTGAACAGGATGATCATCGACCGGCGGGTCAGCTTCGCCGACAATGTGGTCAGCGCGAAGGTGTAGTTGGTCTCCTCGCTGCTGTAGTCGATCCCGGCGGCGAGGCGCTCAAGCTCGGCGAAGGCGCCGCCGCCCGACACGAGCCCGCTCGACAGCCGCGGCCGCGAATCGAACGCGTGCAGCGCCACCCGGTCGCCGAGCTTGAGCGCGATCCAGGCGGTGAGGAGCATGGCCGAGACGCAGCGGTCGACGCGCGGCAGGCCGGCCACGGGCTCGCACATCTGGCGCCCGCTATCGATGGCGAACACGATCTGGTTGTTGCGCTCGGTCCGGTACTGCTTGGCGAGCAGCTTCATGTGCCGCCCCGACTGTTTCCAGTCGATCGAGCGGCGGTCCATGCCAGGGCGGAATTCGGTCAGCGCGTCGAAGTCGGAGCCTTCGCCGCGGGTCAATTGCGTGATCAGGCCTTCGAACGCGTGCCGCTGGAAAATTGCCGCGCCATGCTCGTGGACGGGGCGGATGTCGGGGAGGATCGGAAAGGCGCCGTCGAGCGCGACCGTGTCCTGCTTCCACGCGAGGCCCAGCGGCCCGGTCCACCGCACCCACATCCGCTCGAACCGGGCGACGCCTCTGCGGAGCATCTCGAGCGGCAACAAGATCGCGCCGAGGCCGTTCTCGAGCGGCACGCTCGACCGGCCGTCGTCCTCGAGCGCGACCAGCGGCGACGTCTGGAGCGCGATGAAGGCATTGCGCCGCCGGCCGGTCGCGACGGTCACCGTGGCGTCGCGGATTTCGCCGACATAGGCATGGCCCGGAAGCTGGACCCTGGTTCTGGCCGAACCCATGGCCCGCACGGCATCGAAGGCGAACAGCAGGATCACCGCCAGCGGCCAGGCGAGCGCGAGGAACCAGCGTCCCGGCGTGATCGCAGCCACGATCAGCGCCACGGGCGCTCCCGCGGCGGTCGCGATCACTGCGGCACGCGTCGGATAGATCAACGCGGCGCCTCGATCGCTTCGATGATCCCGGCGACGATTTCCTCGACCTTGCGGCCGTTGATCTCCGCTGCCGGCGACAGGATCACGCGGTGCCGAAGCAGCGGGGCTGCGAGCATCTTGGCATCGTCGGGGATGACAAAGTCGCGCCCGTCGATCGCCGCCCGGGCGCGCGCGGCTCCGGCGAGCATCGCTCCGGCGCGCGGTGAAGCGCCGGATTCGAGGTCGGGGTTCTCGCGCGTGCCGCGCACCAGCGCCGCGATGTAATCGATCACCTCGTCGACCAGCCGCACCTCTTTCACCGCGTTCATCGCGGCTGTGATCAGCGCGGCGTCGGCCTTGGACTCGATGCCCCAGGCCGACGGCTCCATCGCCTCTTTCTTGGCGCCGTGAGTGGCGATGATCTTTCGCTCTTCCTCGAGCGATGGATAGTCGACCGTCTGCTTGAACAGGAAGCGGTCGAGCTGCGCTTCGGGCAGTGGATAGACGCCCTGCTGCTCGATCGGGTTCTGGGTGGCGACGACGAGGAACCGGTCGCCGAGCTGATGGCTCTCGCCGTCGATCGTCACCTGCCGCTCCTGCATCGCCTCGAGCAGCGCCGCCTGGGTCTTGGGCGGCGTGCGGTTGATCTCGTCGGCGAGCAGCAGCTCGGTGAAGATCGGCCCGCGCGTGAGCGAGAAGCTCGACGTCTGGAAGTTGAACAGGTTCGCACCGATGATGTCCGCCGGCATCAGGTCGGGGGTGAACTGGATGCGCCCGAAATCGAGGCCGATCGCCTGTGCGAAGCTGTGCGCGAGCAGGGTCTTCGCGGTTCCGGGCGGCCCTTCCAGCAGGATGTGCCCGCCGGCGAACAAGGCAACGAGCATCAGGTCGATGGTCGCGTCCTGGCCGACGACGGCCTTTGCGATCTCTTTCCTGATTTCGACGCCTAGCGACTGAACTTCGTCGACTTTCACTCCTGAACCTCCTCAACCCAATGATGCAGCGACTGCGCTGCAGAAAGCAGCTCGGCCCGGGTCCGCGCCTGACTCGTCGCGGCCGCGAGCTCGTGAAAGCTCCGCCGCGGATTCAATGATTCGAGACGCTCGTCGAGCAGCTCCGCCGATGTCGTCGGCGGCAACCGGAACAGGGCTGCGGCGCGCTGGCGGATGACCTCGACGTAGCGGCTGCCGAGCGAGGCCTCGCGCCCCGCCTTGCGGACCAGCGCAGCACTGTTGTCGACCAGCGCCGCCTTGCCGAAGGCGATCGCGCGCTCGGTCCGGCGCGGCGCCCCGAAGCGCACCAGCGCCTGCGCCGCAGCAAGCAGCATTGCCGCGAAGATCGTCAGGGTGACGGCGAGGAACGGCGGATCGAACGCCAGCTTCAGCGGGCTGCGCGAGCGGCCGAGGCCGTTGCTGGTGACGTCGAACAGGACCGAGGTCGAATCGGTGCTGTTGAGGAAGTCGAGCATCGCCAGCGCCGCGCGTGCCTGGCGCTCGTCGGCCATCCCGTGATTGTCGAGGAGGTCGGGGTCGGCGAGGATGTACAGCGCCTGGTCGTCGATCTGGCCGAGCACGATGCGGCCCGCGCCGTCGGTGATCAGGGGTTTCAGCTTCGCATTGGCGATCGTCTGCACGACCCGCGGAGCGAAGAACTGCATCTGGGGGGGAGCCGCCGGATGCACCGACCGCAGCGGCTTGCCATCTCCCCGCAGCCGGGTGATTTCGAACGGCCAGGTCGGGGCGAGCGTTCGCGCCGGATCTTCGGCCGGCAGCAGGCCCGAAACCCGGACCCAGCCGGCGCGCTGCTTGTCCGGCGCGGCGTCCCATTTGGGCAGGACGATCAGGGTCGCGCGTGGGCCGCGCTCCTTGAGGACGTCGCCGAGCGGGACCCAGCCGTGCTCAGGCGTGATCACCGCGAGATCCTCGCTGCGCAGCTCGTTTTCCGACCGAACGATGTGCGGGTTGCGCCCGGTTTGCTCCGCGAGCCGGACGATGCCGGAGAACCCGGTCGCAGCGTTCGACAGCGCATGCGACCCGCCGTTGCGGCCGGAGCGGAGGTCGGGCGCGTAGGCGCCGAGGACGAGCATGGCGATGAACGCGACCGCGCCGATGGCGACCACGATCAGCATGGCGCGCGGGTTGAATGGACTTTGCGATTGCTGCTCGCTGGCGGCGGCGGTTCCGCTCATGCCCGCCAGGCTCCGGCGACGGCGAAATCGGAATAAGCGCCGCGCGCCTCGATCCAGTCGCTTTCGCCCACCGGCCGTCCGCCGAACAGGCTTCGTTCCACCATCCGGGCGATCCGCGCGAACAGCTCGCGCGCCCGCGTCGGGATGCCCTGCGAGCCCGCGATCTCGCGGCTCGTCAGGGCCGGGCGGACGAGGTTGGGGCGGCGGTTGGCGATATCCTCGATCGACCGGAACAGGAGATGGTGGATCGCCTCGGCGTATCGCCCTTCGCGAGCCAACGCGTCGGCTTCCTCGAGCCACGAGCGGACCGGCATCTCGCCCGGCGCCCAGTCCTCGTCATCGGGGATGGCCTGGGCCGCGGCGCGCCGCGGCAGGCGGACGCGCCATTCGCCGTGGCGCACGCGGTTGTAGATCGCCCAGAGCAGGAGCAGCGCAGCCAGCGCGAGCACACCCCACAGGAATATCCGCGCATAAGGCGCGTCCGGAAAGAAGCTGCCGACCCACTTCAGCGCCTTGCCGATCGGACTGAAGATATACTCGCGCAGAAAGCGGCCGAGCGCTTCGAGCCAGGCCGGGGGCTTGGGCCGCGGCTCTGGCGCCACGAGCGTGAACTGAACGGACGGATCCGCGCGCAAGCCCTTGTAAGCTTGCGCGAAACGATCGGCATCGCCCGCAGCCCTGGTCACGCCACTGATCACGCATTCCCCCGCACCAGCAGTGATGGATAACCTGCGACCGGCCTCGCGCAACCCATCAAAAAATCTGGACAGCCGTTTTGGCTTGCCGCAGCTTTGGCGTCTCAAACGATGGGGGGATGTTTCATGGCAACAGTTGCAGGCGCGGACGAGGACCGCAGCGTATCGATCGGCCGCGTATTCCAGCGGGCCTTCTCAGCAATTACGTTCAATCCCCTGGTCATTCTCGGCCTGGCGCTCGTGATCGGAGCGATTCCCGGGATCATCATGACCTTTCTGTTCTACCGGTTGGGGATCGGCGCGCCGGCCGCGCTCCGCAGCGGTGCGTCCGTGAACGCGATGATCGGCGCGACAGCGGTGACGAGCGTCTTGACCCTGGTCATTTCCTCGCTCGTGCAGGGCGCGCTTACCCGGGCCACGGTGTCCGCGGCCGAGGGGCGCCGGGTGACGTTCGGCGAAAGCCTCGGTACCGGGCTGCGCGTGATCCTGCCGTTGATCGGCCTCAGCATCCTTCTCGCATTCGGCCTGATGGTCGGCTTCCTTCTGCTTGTGATCCCCGGCATCATCCTGCTGTTGATGTGGGCGGTGGCCGTCCCGTCGCTGGTCATCGAGCGGGTCGGGGTGATCGGAGCGTTCACCCGCAGCGCCGAGTTGACCAAGGGATCGAAGTGGAAAATCCTCGCCCTCTTCATCGTGCTGCTGGTCGGCTACTGGCTCCTGAGCGCCGCCATCGCGCTGATCGGCCTCGGCACTTTCAACGCCGCCAACCTGTCGGCGAGTGGTGGTCCGACCGCAGCCAACGCCATCGGCGGAGTGATCGTCGGGACTATCTTCAACGCCGTGTGGGGAACCATCCAGCCGTCGCTGTACGTCGAGCTGCGGCAAGCGAAGGAAGGCAACAGCATGGAGAATCTCGAGGCGATCTTCGCCTAGAAAAGCGCCGAGTCCGCTCGGGCCGATCAGTGCCCGAGCGGCGGCAGCAGGAACTGCAGCGGGACGTCGACCCGCGACGCCCAGCTGATCTCGTTGTGCTTCTGGCCGGGGAAGCTGCGCGTCAGCCAGTTCCGGCCCTGGACGTAGCCGCGGCTTGCGACGATGCGGTCGACCCGGTCCTGATATTGCTTGTACACCGCGTCGAGGGTCTCGGTGCCGTGGTCGAAATAGAGCTTGTGGCTTGCGGGTGAGGGGAGCGCAGGTGCAAGATAGCGCTCGAACGTCGCCGACACGACCTCGTAATCCTGCTGGCTCACCGCCTTGCCGTCAGGGTTGATGACCAGCGGCCAATGGGTCGACATCATCCCGGCGCCGCCGAAGACCTTCGGATATTCGTCGATCGCGTAGAGCGAGATGAGCGAGCCCATCGACGAGCCCATGATGGCGGTGTTGGCGCGGTCGGTTTTCACGTTGAAGCGGCGGTCGATCAGCGGCCGCAGCTCCTCGACGACGAACTTCAGGTAGCCGTCCGACAGCGGCTCGCCGCCATAGAGCGCAGCGACTTTCGCGCGATAGTCGGCGGGAAGCGTCGCGAACGCCTTGGACGGCACATATTCCTGGAGTCGCTTGGGCGTGTTCCAGATGCCGACGACGATCGTCGGCCGCACCTTCTTTTCGGCGATCAGCTTGGAGAGATGCTCGTCGATCTCCCATTCCATGCCGTAGCCGGCGGTCGCCTTGTCGAACAAATTCTGGCCGTCGTGCATGTAGAGGACCGCGTATTTGGGTCCGCGCTGCGTGTAGCCGTCTGGCAGCCACACGACGACGCGCCGCGGGTCAGCATATTTCGACTTTAGGATGCCGAGGTCGACGATGCGGCCGGCGCTGACGTGGACCGGGCCTTGCGCGTCGCCGGCGATTGCGGGTGCGGCGACAAGCAGCGCAGTCGCCGCCGCGATGAAAGCGGCTAGCCTGCCGATCATCGGGCGGGGACGAGGCTCATCGCTGCGCCGCCGCCAGGGGCAAGCCACAGCGAATAATGATCGCCGCGGCGGACCTTTTTGCTGTCGTACGCGATCTGGTGCCGCGAGTCCGTCAGGTAGGTCTCGCCCGGCGCATCCTTGTAGATGGTCGCCACATAGGTCTTGCCGGGATCGAGGAAGTCGAACGACAGGTCGAGGGTGCGCGGAGTCGCGTCATTGACCCCGCCGACATACCAGTTGTTCGAATTGCGGTCCTTGCGCGCGAAGATGGCATAATCACCCACTTCGCCGGCGATCAGATGACTTTCGCTCCAGTCGGCCGGTACCTTGCTGATGAAATCGAGCTCGCGCGGATGCGCTTCGAGGTTCTCGATGAGATCGGCCGCCATCTGGATCGGGGAATAGATTGCGAGATAGAGGCCGAGCTGCTTGGCCAGCGTCGAGGCGAGCGGGACGTCGTTGCCGCCCTTGAGGCTGAGAATGCCGGGGGTGAAGTCCATCGGGCCCGAAAGCATGCGCGTGTAGACCAGGGTCGGCTCGTGCTCCGGCCCGTTCGCGAACGGTCCCCAGGCGTTATATTCCATGCCCCGCGCGCCCTCGCGATCGATCCAATTGGGATATGTGCGGCGCAGGCCGGTGTCCTTGACCGGCTCATGGGTGTCGATCGCGTTGTGATATTTGGCCGCGACTTCGACCACCTTCAGCAAATGCTGCACCTGCCGCTGGCCGTCGTGATATTCCATGCGAACTTCGCCGGGCTTGTCGCCGGGCGCGACGATTCCGCCGAGATCGGCGACGTAGCCGGTCTTGGTGACTTCGATCCCCATGCGCTGGTTCTGCGCGAACGCCGCTTCGAGTTGCGGCTCGTAATTCGCAATGTTCCCGCCCGTTTCATGGTGGCCGATGAGGTGCACGCCTTTGGTTTTGGCGTAAGCCGAAAGCGCGGGCAGGTCGAAGTCGGGAACGGCCTCGGTGAAGCTGAATTCATCGCCGTGCCCGAACCAGTCGCCGTTCCATCCCTTGTTCCAGCCTTCGACGAGAACTCCGCGAAAACCGTGTTTGGCGGCGAAGTCGATATATTGCTTGGTGCGGGCAGTGGTCGCTCCGTGCGTCGGCCCCTCGGCCCATGACCAGCGGCCAGAGATCATTCCCCACCAGATGCCGATATATTTGGACGGATGGATCCAGCTGACGTCGCCGAGCTTGTTCGGCTCGTTGAGGTTCAGCTCGAGGTCGTTTTCGACCAGACCCGCGGCATTGTCCGCGATCCGGATGGTTCGCCACGGCGTGGTGAACGGCGTGTCGCGGATCACTCGCGCGCCACGCGACGATGGCGACAGGGTCGTCCGGAAGCTGCCATTGGCCTGACGCTTCAGCCAATAAGCCGCATAATCGACCAACGCCGCTTCGTGGATCGACAGGTGGGTGCCGTCCTTGAGCCGCATGGTGATCGGCGTGTGCGCGATCGACACGGCGTTGATCGGAGTCTCCTGATAGATTTGCTCGTAGCGGTTCCACTCGCCGCCGGGGATCCACCAGGCGGTGCCCTCCGGCAGGACATTGAACTCGGTCAGCTCCTCGGCGATGTTGACGGTCTTGAAGTTGGGCTGTTCCGGAAATTCGTAGCGGAAACCGAGTCCGCCATCGAACAGGCGAAAGCGGACGTTCAACAGCCGGTGTGTCGGCTCGTCCTGATGGAATTTTACCAACAGCTCGTTGTGGTGGTCGGTAACGAAGCGCCGCTCGCCCCACGGCTGTTCCCAGCGGCTGTTGGCGGTGGCGGTTTCGGCGCCGTCGAACACCATCTTGCGGAACAGCGCATAGCCGTCGGTCAGATTGAAGCCGAGCCGCGATGTGCCGATCAGCGGCTTGCCGTTCCGGAACACGGCGTAGGCCATGTGCCCGTCATTGTCCGTGCTGATCTCGATCCGAAGCCGGCCGTCAGGGGATTGGGCGCTTGCCATGATCCCCGTCTTCGCGACCTGCGGGACGATCTGCTGCTTGACGCTGGACGTCCCCGCCGTCTGCGCGAGCGCAGGCGTTGGCAGCAGCGTCACCAAGCAGAGTGCGATCAGCCGCTTCATGAAATCTCCTCAATGACTGCGCCGAATGGTTCGAGCGAACCGTGGCCGATCGTGCCGGTCTGCAGCAAGGCTTTTCCCGTCGGCATAAAATGGACCGCGGTTTCGGACAGGTTGAAGCTGCACCTCAGGCGCTTGCCGGCGGCGGTGCGCTCGAACACCAGCAGCTGCTCGCCCGCGCTGATCACGTCCATCGTGCCTTCGCGCAGCGCTCGGTGAGCGTTGCGAAGCTCGATGCAGTCGCGGGTGAACTCGAGCATCGAGCCCTCGTGCCCCGCCTGCCGGTCGAAGGCCAAGGCTGCATGGTCCGCGCCCAGGGGCAGCCATGGCCGGCCGCTGGAGAAGCCGAGGTTCGGCGCCGACGAGTCCCACGGCATCGGCGTGCGGGCGCCGTCGCGGCTCAGCGTCTGCGGCCAGTTGGCGATCGCTTCGGGGTCCTGCAACTGATCGAACGGGACGTCGACCTGCGGTAGCCCCAGCTCCTCGCCCTGATAGACGATGATCGAGCCGCGCAGCGTGCACAGCAGCAGCATCTTGGCGCGGGCGAGCGCGTCGCGCTGCTCGCTCACGGCCCAGCGCGAGACTGCGCGCGGCGCGTCGTGGTTCTCGAACGCCCAGGTCGGCCAGCCCGAGCCTTCGGGCCAGTCGCGCGCGACCCCGGCGACGAGCTCGGGGGTCAACCGGTCGGCGTAGAGGAAATCGAACCCATATGCGCTGTTGAGACGCTTCGATCCGGTGAACGCGCGCATTTCATCGAGCGGCTGGTCGCCGCCGACCTCGGCGACGGTGAACCGGTCGCCGTAGGAATCCGTCAGCGCCCGGAGCCGCTCGAGGAAAGCCCCAATCGCCGGATGGGACTGGTTGTAGAGGTGCCGCTGGAAATCGAACGGGCGCGTCCGCTTCCCGCCCGGCGCTGCGGGCGGATTATCGCGCAGCTCGGGGTCGTGCATCGCGAAGTTGATCGCGTCGAGGCGGAAGCCGTCGACCCCGCGATCGAGCCAGAAGCGCGCGACCCCGAGGATCGCGTCCTGCACTGCCGGACTGTGCAGGTTGAGGTCGGGCTGCTCGGGCAGGAAATTGTGGAGATAATATTGGCAGCGGCGAGCGTCCCAGGTCCACGCCGGACCGCCGAACACCGACTGCCAGTTGTTGGGCGGCGATCCGTCGGCCCTGGCGTCGGCCCAGACGTACCAGTCGGCGTGCGGGCCCGTGCGGCTCGACCGGCTTTCCTGGAACCAGGCGTGGCGGTCGGAGCTGTGCGAATAGACCTGGTCGATGATCAGCTTGAGCCCGAGATCGTGGGCTCGCCCGATCAGCGCGTCGAAGTCGTCTAGCGTGCCGAACACCGGGTCGACCGCGCAATAATCGGCGACGTCGTAACCGAAGTCGCGCATCGGCGAGGTGAAGAAGGGCGACAGCCACACTGCGTCGACCCCGAGGCTCGCGACATGGTCGAGCCTCGCGGTGATGCCCGGCAGGTCGCCGATGCCGTCGCCATTCGAATCGGCGAAGCTGCGCGGGTATATCTGGTAGATCGACGCGCCCTTCCACCACGGCCGGGCGGCCGCGAGCGAATGCTCGTCGCTGGCCCCCTCAGCGAGCATCGCACACCGCATAGCCGAACGCCGGAAGCTCGACCGCGACGCTGCCGGGCGCGGCCGCCGCCGCGGGGCAGGCGCCGGCGAGCGTGTCGAAGCGGGCCGACCGGGTCTCGACCAGGACGTTCTGGCTGACTGGATTCGACGAGGTGTTGAACAGCAGCAGCATCTCGCGCTTGGTCGCCGGATCGAAGCGCGAAACGGCGAACAGCCCCGGCTTGTCCTGCGCGTAGCGGATCAGCTGCCTGCCGCGGGTCAGCGCGCGATGGCTCGTGCGGATGCGCGCCAGCGCGGCGATCTCGCGGTAGAGCGGATGCGTGGGATTGAAGTTCGCCTGCGCAGTCGTCGCGCTGGTGCCGACCAGCGGGTCCTCCTTGTAGGTCGCGACCTCAGACGCGAACATGTCCTGCCGCGCATCCTGGTCGCCGCCCTTGCCGCCGAAGCCCTGCTCGTCGCCGAAATAGATGGTCGGAACGCCGCGCAGAGTCAGCAGCATGGCGTGGGCGAGCATGTCACGCTTCAGCACTTCGCCATCCTCCGCCTGGGGCTGGGCGCGCCGGATTGCACCGGCGAGGTGCCCGGGCGAATCATGGTTGCTGACGAAGGTCGGCAGCTCCAGCGCGGCCCTGGCGCCGCCCTCGTACAACGGGTCGGAGCGGAACAGCTTCGCCAGCTCGTCGGTGCCGTGATCGCCGGCAACGACGTCGCGCACCGCCCATAGGAATCCGAAGTCGAGCACGCTCGGCAGCTTGTCGACGCGCGTGTTCACAGCGGTGTGCGCGGGGTCGACGTCGTCCATCGCGACTTCGCCGAAGATGTGGAAGTGGGGGATGCCTTTCTTGCGCGCGCACGCCTGCATCGCCGGAACGAATTTCTGCCACAGCTCGGGATTGACGTGCTGGGCGGTGTCGATGCGGAAGCCGTCGACTCCGTATTTGGTGATCCAGCCGCAATAGATGTCGATCATCCCGCTGACGACGCGCGGGTGCTCGGTGAACAGATCGTCGAGCCCGACGAAGTCGCCCATGGTCGACGACTCGCCGCGGAACGTCGAATCGCCGCGGTTGTGATAATAGATCGGGTCGTTGAGCCACGCGGGCCGTTTGATGTCCTTCTCGTCGGTCGGGACGGTCACCGAGTAGGCGTAATTCGGATCCTTCAGCCGCTCGAAATTGGTGCCGTCGAACCCGGGATTGATCGGCGCGCCCGAAACGCCGCCGCGCCGTTGATACGGATAATCGGCGATGCTGCGGTAAGGGCAGGAGCCCCGGCATTCGGTGAAGCGGATGACGTCGGCGGTGTGGTTGACGACGATGTCCATGTAGAATTTCATGCCGCGGGCATGCACCGCGTCGACCAGCGCCTTGAAGTCCGCGTTGGTGCCGAAGTGCGAATCGACCCGGGTGAAGTCGGTGATCCAGTAACCGTGGTAGCCCGCGCTTTCCTGCCCGGGCGGTCCCTGGACCGGCTTGTTCTGGAACACCGGAGCGACCCACACCGCGGTCGCGCCGAGGCCCTGGATATAATCGAGCCGCTGCGCGACTCCCTTGAGGTCGCCGCCGTGGAAAAAGCCCTTGGATGTGGGGTCGTAGCCGGTCTTGAGGCGGTCACCGCTGAGCCCGCCGCGGTCGTTCGAACGATCGCCGTTCTCGAACCGGTCGGGCAGCAGGAAATAGATGACTTCGTCTTCAGGGAGGCGGGCGCGATAATCCGGTGCGGCCGCCGCGTGGCTCATTCCACTGAAGGCTATCGTCGCAGCCAGTGCAAGCGAGCTCCACGTGCGGGATGTGGGGAGAGACCAGGACACCGGGAAACTCACGCGGCCATCGCCGGCGCGGCGCAATTGCGCGCGAGCCAATCCGCGTGGGTGGGCATCTTTGCGACAGCGGCGTTCATGAGCGCGCCGAGATCGGCGAGGAACTGGTGCAAGTCCGACTCCGGCAAGGCGTCGGCCATAAGGTCGTAGCTTTCGGGAACGACGTTCTGGCCCATCAGAACCTGCATCCAGCCGACTTCGTGGAACAGCTCGTTGTTCTCCCGAAAAAGGCGGCCGGTTCGGCGGAACAGATCGATGCGGCGGCTTAGCGTTTCGGGCACCGTCATTTCGCGGCATGCAATCCAGAACGGCGAATCGGATCGCTGATTGACGTGATAATGCATGATGATGAAGTCGCGGATTCCTTCGAATTCCGTGATCACCTGCCGGTTGTATTCCGCAATCGGGGCCGGGTCGAAGTCGGCATTGGGAAACAGGTTGGCGAGCTTTACCGCCGCTGACTGGATGAGGTGGATGCTGGTGCTTTCAAGCGGCTCGAGAAAGCCCGACGAAAGGCCGATGGCGATGCAATTCTTGACCCAAAATTGCTCCCGCCGCCCAACCTTGAAGCGGATCGTCCGCGGTTCGGTCTTCCGCGCGCCCTCGAGGTTGCCGAGGAGGATGGCGGCCGCCTCGTCCTCGGTCATCTGTGCGCTGCAGAATACGTGGCCATTGCCGGTCCGGTGCTGCAGCGGGATGCGCCATTGCCAGCCGGCCGAGTGCGCGATCGACTGAGTATAGGGCCGCGGCGCGCCGACATTTTCGCTCTGAACGGTGATGGCGCGGTCGCACGGAAGCCAATGGGACCAGTCCACAAAGCCGGTTCCAAGCTTCTCGCCGATGAGGAGGGCCCGAAATCCCGAGCAGTCGACGAACACGTCGCCGGCTATCCTCGCGCCAGATTCGAGCACGAGCTCGGCGATGAAACCATTCTCGCCGTCGAGATCGACGTCGACGACCTTTCCTTCCTGGCGCACGACGCCGTTCCGCTCGGCATATTCACGAAGGAAGCGCGCATAGAGCCCGGCATCGAAATGAAAAGCGTAGTTCAGGCCCGGGAGCGGCGTCCCCTCGATGCGATCGAGCCGGGTGAACCTGCCGGCCCGCGCGGCGATATCGTTGAGCGAATAGTCCCACAGTGCGCCGCCCGCCCCAGATCGCCGAGCGCGAAGGTAATAATGGAGGAACGGCGAGAGCCCGTGCGGATGACCGATGCTTCCGAAGGCGTGCATGTAGCGGTCGCCTTGCTTGCCCCAGTCCTGAAATTCGATTCCGAGCTTGATCGTCCCCTGGGTTCGTCGAATGAAATCATTTTCGTCGAATTTCAGGGCGTCGTTGAAGATCTGGATCGGCGGGATGGTCGCCTCACCGACGCCAATGGTCGCGATCGCATCGGATTCGACCAGGGTGATCTTGAGAGTGGGCCCGAACATCTTGGAGAAGAGGGCCGCGGTCATCCAGCCGGCAGTGCCGCCGCCGACGATGACGAGATTGCGGTTCCGCCCATCCTTCATCCCGACATCTCCTTCGGACATCAGCTGCATGAGTCGGCGAACCCGTCCCACAAATTGCCCCCGCCGACGCGGGCGACGGGGGCAAAGATATTACGCTGCAGTCGCTGCTCCTAGAATTTGTAGGTCGCACCGAACATGAAGTTGCGGCCGTAGGTATGGATTTCCAGCGGCAGCGTGATGGTGTCCGTCTTGCGAACGAGCGAGAACGGCTCGTCGGTGAGGTTCGAGCCCTGCAAGTACAGCGTCAGGCCAGGGACCCCGACACCGGTCAGATCATAGGAGACCTGCGCATCGATGATCGTTTCCGGCTCTGCCGTAAAGCTGAGCTTGTCGAGCTTGTAGTCCTTGATGTCGGTCAGGAACGACGAACGATGGCGGGCACTGACGCGCGCCTCGAAACCGTACTTCTGATAGTAGACCGTTCCGTTGATCACACCCTTGGACAGCCCGGGCATCTCGATCGGATCGGAGTCCGGAGTCTCCTTCACCCGCGACTTGGTATAGGACGCGCTGCCGAGGAAGCCGAACCCATCGAGCGCATCGGTAAAGGTGTTGAACGGCACCGACGCGGAAAGCTCTACGCCGTAGATCTTGCCGCCCTCGCCGTTGGCCGGAGAGGTTATCAGGCCCTGGAAGTAGGTCGGTGCGATCGGCCCGGAGTGGGGGAGGCCGGTGAAATCGGCCTCGACGGACTGGTTGTACACCCAGTTTTCCAACTTCTTGTAGAAGCCGGCGAGCGCGACATAACCGCCCTTGCCGAAATATGCTTCATAGCTGACGTCGAACTGCCAGCTGCGCCAGGGCTCCAGATACGGGTTGCCGCCGCTGCCGCTCCACGGCGAGGATTCCAGGGTGGTATTCGCCGCCTTGGTCGTATCGAAGGCAAAGGTCCGGCCTGCGTTCATCTGGTCCATGCGTGGGCGCGCCAGCACTCGGGCGACGCCAAGACGGACCTTCTGGTTGTCAGTGATTCCCAGCGCCAGATTGAGGCTTGGCAGGAAGTCCCAGAACTTCTTGCCGGCATCGATGTCGAGCACGGTCACCGTGCCGTCGGGATTGGCCTGTGCCGCCCCGCCTTGCGAGCTTTGGTCGGTGTGGACGGCCTGGACGCCGATGTTTCCGGTGACCGGCAGCGAGCCCAGGTGGGCGTCGATGTTCAGCTTCGCATAGGCGTTGAAGACCTTTTCATTGACGGTCCAAGTGTCCGTCGCCGTTCCCAAAACCTGATCGGGATAGAAGTTATAGATGCCCGATGCGACCAGCTTGCGGGCATCGAAGCTGATCGTGTCACCGAGGCCGATGAAGTCGAGAGACGCCGGGTTGCTGAGCAGGAGGTCCGACGGGATCGCGTCGAAATTCGGATAATCCTTGAGCGTCAGGAAGCCCTTCTCCCGACTGTGGTCCTTCTGGCGGTCCGCATAGCGAGCGCCGACCTCGATCGACTTGAATGCGCCACCGAGCTCACGCAGGGCCGAGAGCCGGATGGCTTTCACGTCATCCGTGGAGCTTTCGATATTTTGATAGCCGTCCTGGCTCCGGCACTGCCAACCCAGCGCTGCGGTACAGAAGGGCCCGCCCCAGCCGAGGTTATCGCCAAGGCGCCACGAGCTATCCGCATAATCGATTGTGGAGCCGCTCAAAGTGACCAGGTTTTCGCCCTCGTTGAGGACGTAATGGATGTTGTCGCCAGGACCGGTCGAGCTGCGATTGGCAGCGTTGGTCGCATAGACTTCGTTGGCGGTGAACGAGCGCTTCGCCCGTGAATAGCTAAGGTCCGCGCCGAAATCCCACAGACTGCTCGGCGTATAATGCGCGTTCAGGCCGAGGGCGAAGGTGTGCGCCTTGCGGTCGTCGAAGTCGTTCCGCGACATCGTGTGGACACCGGTCCACGTCCCCTCGGTGACGTAGCCGCCTTCGACCTTGGTTACCTGGCGGCCCGCCGCCGTGTAGCCCGCAACTTCCTGGCCGCGCAGCGTCTGATTGTCTTTGAAGCGCGAGTAAAAGCCGTCGGCGACGAGGTGGATCTGATCGCTCGGCTGGAATTCGAGGACGCCAAGGGCGCCGTCGCGGGTCAGCTTGTTGGACTTCACGTAGGGCTTTACGCCGTCCAGGAACCGGGTCGTCGGATCGACGTCATTTCCCTGGGAGTCCTTCAACTTCACGCAGTCACCGCCGGCGACCGAGCCGGACGCGCAGCCGACCTGCGTGCTGTAGTCGGACCAGAAGTGATTCCACTGTTCCTGGATCGGCTGAACGGTGCGGGCGTAGCCGACGGCCCAACCGAGCGTGCGGCTCGGGTTGTGCCCAACGACCGTAACGTTGCCGCGATAGCCCCAGGCGGACGTGTCGGGGTTGAGCTTGCCCTTGTCGTTATATTCGCCGCGGAACCCGACAATGATCGCATTCTTGCCAAAGGCAAGTGGCCTGATCGTCAGCATGTCGACCGTACCGCCGACGGCCTGCGAGACCAGCGAGGCGTCAGTCGTCTTGTACACGACTGCCCCATTGATCAGTTCCGACGGGAACTGGTCATACTCCACGGCGCGGTTGTTTTCGGTCGACGCGAGTTCGCGGCCATTAAGGGTCGTGGTGGTGAAGTCGGAGGCGAGGCCGCGCACCGAGATCTGGCTGGCGCGACCATCAAGGCGGACCGCGGTCAGGCCAGGCAGGCGGGCCAGGGTTTCGGCGATCGATGAATCGGGCAGCTTGCCGATGTCTTCGGCCGACACCACCTCGACGATCGATGAATTGTTCCGCTTCTGGTTGACCGAGTTGCGGATCGACGCGCGAATGCCGGTGATGACGATCGAGCCCTGGTTGGCGCTCATGTCCTCAGCGGTGGTCGAGGGATCGGTCGTCGCTGCGGGCTGCTGAGCGGTCGCCGCGCTCGCTGCTCCGGTCACCGCCGGGTCCGCCGCGATCGCTGGGGTGGTCGCGACCGCGAGGGCAAATGGGCTGGCCGCGGCTGCGAAACGCCAACGCGAAGACGTGCTGATCATGACTGAAATCCCCCTCAGGCCGGCGCTTGCGCCGGGTGCAACGATGTAGGGGCAGTGAGGCCCCTCTCCCGATGGTCAGCAATATCAGGGCTTTGCCGGAGCGAAATGGGGTGAGGAGCTATACATACGTATTCAAGTCGCTAAGATTTCACCTCGATGACGCAGAGGCGGCCGACCTCGTTCGACATCGCAGCGGTGGCGGGGGTTTCGCAGCCGACGGTGTCGCGCGCTCTGTCGGGAAGCTCCTCGGTCAGCGACGCGACCCGGGCCCGAGTCCTCGCGGCCGCGGCGCAGCTCAACTACAAGGTCGACAAGAACGCCTCGGGCCTGCGCCGGCGCCAGTCGCAGACACTCGCAGTGCTGTTCTTCGAGGAATGGACCCCCGGCGGAGCGGAGATCAATCCCTTCTACCTTTCGCTGCTCGGACCGATGGTCCGCCGCTGCGCCGACCGCGGCTATGACCTGCTGATTTCGTTCCAGCAGCTCTCGGGCAACTGGCACTTGGATTATGAAGACAGCCACAAGGCGGACGGGATCATCCTGCTCGGCTATGGCGACTATACCGAATACCGCCCCAAGCTCGAGCAGCTGATCGAGCGCGGTGCGCACTTCGTCCGCTGGGGGGCGGCGACCGAAGGGCAGATCGGCACCACAGTCTCGTCGGACAATGAGCAGGGCGGGTTCGACGCGACCTCGCACCTGCTGCTTTACGGCCGCCGCAGGATCGCCTTCGTTGGTACCGCGGAGCCCGGCTATCCCGAGTTCCTCGAACGCTGGCACGGCTACACTCGCGCGCTTCGCGCGGCCGGAATCGCACCGGATGAGAGGCTCTGCATCAACGCCGTCCCGACCGAGGAAAGTGGCACCGAGGCGGTCGAGGAACTGATCCGCCGCGAAGCCGATTTCGACGCGATTTTCGCCACCAGCGACGTCGCAGCAATCGGCGCGATGCACGCGCTCCAGGCGCGAGGCTATCGAGTCCCGGCGGATGTTGCGGTCGTCGGCTTCGACGATATCCCGGCGGCGAGCCTGTCCAACCCACGCCTGACCACGGTCACGCAGGATTCGCGCCGCGCTGCGGAAATGCTGATCGACAGCATCGTCGATGCGGTCGAGACCGGCGAGGCGCGCAACAGCCTGCTCCCGGTCCACCTCACGGTCCGCGAATCGAGCGTGTCCAGCACAGGCTGAACCCGACCATTTGACTTGCCCGGATTAATCGCAACGCTTCACGCGTACGTGTTCGCGAGGGGACGGTTTGGGCATGGCGTCAGTGATGGAAAAGCCGCGGCAATCGCCCGCGGCCCTGTGGAACATCTCGTTCGGCTTTTTCGGAATCCAGATCGGCTTCGCGCTTCAGAATGCCAACATGAGCCGGATCTTCCAGACCTTCGGTGCGAAGATCGATGACCTGCCGTGGCTCTGGGTCGCTGCGCCGCTCACCGGCCTGCTGGTCCAGCCGATCATCGGCCACATGAGCGACCGCACCTGGCTCGGGCGGCTCGGCCGGCGGCGGCCTTATTTCGTCGCCGGAGCGATCCTCGCGACGCTCGCACTCATCCTCATGCCGGTCGCTCCGGCGCTGCTCTACGCGGCGTTGCTGCTGTGGCTGCTCGACGCCTCGCTCAACATTTCGATGGAGCCGTTCCGCGCCTTCGTCGGCGACATGCTGCGCAAGGACCAGCATAGCGTCGGCTACGCCGTGCAGACCGCTTTCATCGGCGCCGGCGCGGTGGTCGGCTCGATCTTCCCGTGGGCGCTCGAGCGGCTCGGCGTGTCGAACGCCGCGATCGGCGGGGCAATACCCGACACGGTCCGCTTCGCTTTCTGGTTCGGCGGCGCGGCGCTGTTCCTGGCGGTGCTTTGGACCGTGGTCAGCACGCGCGAATACAGCCCGGAGGAGTTGACCGCCTTCGACGGCCCGCAGGCGGGCGCGGCGGCCGAACACAGGCTGGCCGATCGCAATCCGCTTGCCGCCTTGCTGTGGATCGCGGCCGGTGCCGCGGTCATGCAGGCGGTGCGCGGCTTCGGTCTCGAAAAGGAGGTCTATCTCCTCGGCGGGCTGTTGATCGCTTATGGCGGCGCGAGCCTCATCGCGATCCTGCTCGCGAGACGCGGCCAGTCGACCAACATGCTGAGCAGCATCGTTGGCGATTTTTCCGGCATGCCGCCGCTGATGAAGAAGCTCGCGCTGGTTCAGTTCTGCTCCTGGTCGGCGCTGTTCATCATGTGGATCAACACCACGCCGATCGTCGCCCAGGTGTTCTTCGGCGCGCCCGACGCATCGTCGCCCGCCTATCAGAAGGGCGCGAGCTGGGTCGACGCCTTGTTCGCCACCTATAACGGGGTCGCTGCAGTCGCCGCTTTGACCCTGCTTCCGCTCCTCAGCGCCCGCGTCGGCAAGGCGAAGACCCACGTCATCGGGCTGCTGTGCGGTGCGGCAGGCTATGCGAGCTTCTTCGTCATGCCCAACCATCGCTGGCTGCTGCTGAGCGAGGTCGGGGTCGGCATTGCCTGGGCGTCGATTCTGGCGATGCCCTACGCGATCCTCGCCTCCGCGCTGCCGCAAAAGAAGCTCGGCATCTACATGGGCCTGTTCAACGTGTTCATCGTCGTCCCGCAGCTGCTGGTCGCGACGGTCATGGGCTCGATCATGAAGCGGTTCTTCCCGACCGAGCCGATCTGGACGATGGCGTTCGCGGCGGGGACGCTGGTCATCGCCGCGCTGGCCATGCTGCGGGTGGAGGACGAGCGGCCCGCCTAGGCGCAAGCTTGCGTGAAACGGCGCGGCGCTCCATGCGGACCCGGATGGTGAAAACGCAATCCGTCCACGGCATCGTCGACCAGCTTTGCGCGATCTTCGACGAGTCGGTCGCGAACCTCCGCCAGGCGCTGGCGCTGTACATCCAAACCGGCGAGCGGCCCGATCCCAAGGCGCGCGCGCAAGGCCGCTTCGCTTATCCCGAGCTGCGCATCGATTATCACCCGACCGCGCCGCGGCCGACGACCGCTCCGACCCGCGCCTTCGCCCGGCTGAACGAGCCTGGAAGCTATGCCTCGACCATCGCCCGGCCGGCGCTGTTCCGCGAATATCTGACCGTCCAGCTGCAGCATTTGATCGACGATTACGGGGTCGACATTTCCGTCGGCCGATCGGCGAGCGAAATTCCGTACCCTTACGTGATCGACGAAAGCGGGATCGAGCTCGGCAGCGTCAGCACGACCGAGCTGTCGCGCTGGTTCCCGGCGAACGAGCTGGTCGCGATCGGCGACGAGGTCGCCGACGGCGATCGGTTGCTGAGCCCATCCGACACCCGCCCGCTCGCCTTGTTCGACGCGCCGCGCACCGATTTCAGCCTCGCTCGGCTCAAGCATTACACCGGCACTCCGGCCGAGCATTTCCAGCATTGGGTGCTGTTCACCAACTACGTCCGCTACGTCGACGAGTTCGTCGGCTTCGCGGTCGACGCGCTGCGCCGCAAGGACAGCCCCTATCATGGCTTCTCGGTTCCGGGCGCCTTCTATGAGCGCGGGCAGCTGGAGAATGCCGAGGCGGAGATTGCCGCGGGCCGGTGGCGGCGGCACCAGATGCCTGCCTACCACCTGATGGCCGAAAACGGCGGCGGCATTACTTTGGTCAACATCGGCGTCGGCCCGTCCAACGCGAAAACCATCTGCGATCACATTGCCGTGCTTCGGCCCGAGGTGTGGCTGATGATCGGCCATTGCGGCGGCCTGCGCCCGAGCCAGACGATCGGCGATTATGTCCTCGCCCACGCTTATCTGCGCGACGACCATCTGCTCGACGACGTGCTCCCGCCGGAGATTCCGGTGCCGGCGATCGCCGAGGTCCAGCGCGCTTTGTTCGAAGCCGCGATGAAGGTCACCGGCGAGGACGAGGACGATCTGAAGCGCCGGCTTCGCACCGGCACCGTGGTCACCACCGACGACCGCAATTGGGAGCTGCGCTACACCGCCTCCTCGCGCCGGTTCAACCAGAGCCGGGCGGTCGCGATCGACATGGAATCGGCGACGGTCGCAGCGCAGGGCTATCGCTTCCGCGTCCCTTATGGGACCTTGTTGTGCGTGTCGGACAAGCCGCTGCACGGCGAGCTCAAGCTGCCGGGCCAGGCCAACGCCTTCTACGAGCGCGCGATCAGCCAGCATCTGCGCATCGGCATCGAGACCCTGACCCTGCTCAAGCGCGAAGGCGACGACCTCCACAGCCGCAAGCTCCGCAGCTTCGACGAGCCGCCGCTGCGCTAGGTGGTCAGGCGGATGCGG
>Ga0207674_10001423_pt1 | contig 30895 bp, 25 predicted proteins | sample KBSCornC72_FD_184303 | JGI IMG/M metagenome (GOLD analysis project Ga0207674, IMG submission 184303) | Corn rhizosphere microbial communities from Kellogg Biological Station, Michigan, USA - KBS Corn C7-2 (SPAdes) (version 2) | ecosystem: Host-associated > Plants > Roots > Rhizosphere > Soil ...
CGTCGCGCTCGTCGCCGGAGAGCAGCCAGCGCCACCCTCCCGGCCCTGAACAAAGGATATTGGCCCAGACCCTCTCCCCGATCCCCTCCCTTTTAGGGGAGGGGAGCCAGAGATATCAGCTTCTGGTGGGTACATTCGCTAGCAGCCAGCGGAGGAAGCCTGGCACGGCTTCAGCGCTGGGCAGCGTCATATCGGCCTCGGTGGCCAGATGCGCAGGCGCCTCGCTGTGGAGCACCGCTACCCCCACCCCCTGGCAGACGCCCTGCACGGTCAGTCGCCGCAGCGTTCGGAAGGCGTCGATATCGGTCTGGTCGTCGCCCAGATAGAGCGCGCCACGTAGCCCGCGCGCGCGAATGAAGTGCTCGATGGAGACGCCTTTGTCGATCTCGAGCGGCGGACGCAGCTCCACCACCATTTTGCCGCGGGTCACGCGCAAACCATCCGCGCTGGCGGAGTCCGCGACCACCTGGTAGACCGCGTCTTCGGCCTCTTGCGGATGCTCGACCCCGCGCAGGTGAATCGTGGCGGAGACGCCCTTGCGCTCGATGATCAGCCCGGGATAACGCACCATCAGCGGCGCCTGGATGCTGGCCAGCACATGATTGATGGCGCGTATCCACGGCTCGGCCTCCGGTCGCACATGCACGGTCATATCATCCTGGCTCAGGTGTTCGAGGCCGTGGTTGCCGATGTAGAGCAGACCGGGCAGGCCGACCATCGCGCGGGCGTCGATGGCGGTCCGGCCCGAGACGGCGGCGACGAGATCGAAGGTGGGGAGCGCCTGTTTCAGCAGGTCGGCGACTCCCGGCAGGAGGATCGCCGCATCAGGCGTCGGCGCGATGGCGCTCAGCGTGCCATCGATATCGGAAAACAGGCCCAGCGGGCGCAACGCCAGCACGGCGCGCAGCCGGTCGCGGACGGTATCCGACGGCGAGAAGGCTTCCTCGATGGCCATGGGCGCCTCCCTAGGTATGCTGGCTACAACTGGCTGTGAATCTCGGCGTGTTATCCTGTGGCGCGTGTGCCGAAATCCTCCGTCCAGTAGGTGTGGGACGTGACCTTGCCCGGATCGCTGGCGAGATAGACATAGCCCACGCCGATATCGTGCAGCGCGCAGTTCAGAATGTTCTTGCGGTGCGCGTCGTTGGGCGGCGTTTCGTTGAACCACATATCGACGACCTGTTCAGGCGATGTCTGGCCCCAGGCGATGTTCTCGGCGAAGGTCGAGTAGGCATAGCCCGCCGCTTTGATGCGTTCGCCGATGGTTGCGCCGCTGGAGCTATTATGGCCCACAAAATCGTGCGTCGCCATATCGGCGCTGTGCGCCTGCGCCGTCCCCATGAGGATGGGGTTGGCTACGAGCGCGTGGCAGCCATGCGCCACCCGATAGCTATTCGTACGGGCGATGACGCGCGTGGCGAAATTGGCGGCGATGGCTGTCGCGGTCGGCGGGGTGACGTTGGCCATGGCATGTGCGTTGCCGCCAGGAAAGTCCGATGTCGGCCAGCGCGCCGCGAATGACGCAGCGACGCCAATCCAGCAGCCACCGCCAACCAGCAGGAGCCCGCCAATCAGCAGGCCCGGCATCATGCGTCGCTTCGACACGTTGCCCACTCCCCTTCCACGAGTTGCTCACCGCCTCCTGGGTATGAAGCATAGCACGTTATGCGCCACTGACATGGAAGAGGACGCCGAGCGCATAGGTGATGACCGCCTCGATAGCGCCAACCACCGTCATTTCCGTGCCGCTGACCAGCCACGAGCGCCCGGTGATGATCGTCTTGGCCGCGCCGACGGCGAAGTGCGCCGCCAGGCTGATGACCGCCGCCCAGATGACGGCCGCGATGCCACCGAAAAAGAAGAACGGGATGATCGGGATAAACGCGCCGAGGCCGGTGGAGACCATTGCCGAAAGCGCAGAGACCAGCGGATTTGGGAACGCCTGCTGATTCAGCCCTAGCTCTTCATGCGCCAGCGCGTTCAGGAACTGCTCAGGCTGTTTGCTCAGGCGGTCGGCCAGCGTCGCCGATTCCTCCTCGCTGAAGCCCTTGAGCTGGTAGAAAAGCGCCAGTTCCTCCTTCTCCTCCTCCGGGTTCTCTTCGATCTCGCGGCGTTCGCGGTCAATCTCCGCCTGATAGATTTCGCGTTCGCTCTTGGTCGCCAGATATGCGCCCGACCCCATCGAGAGCGCGCTGGCCAGCATCCCCGCCAGCCCGGCGATCAGCACCGCCTGATTGTTGCCCGCGGTCGCGCCTGCCACGCCGCTGACGATGCCAAAGACCGCGCCCAGCCCGTCGTTCGCGCCGTAGATGGCGTCGCCGATCCAGCCGCCACCACGCTTGTGCCAGTGCTCGCGCCGCAGCATGAGGTCGAGCATGTTCTGTGGGCCTTCGGGCGCGATCATATCGCGGATGACCCGACCATGCGCCTCTTCCTCGCGCCGCACCTCACGCAACATCTGGGCGGCCTCGGCGTCGCTGACCGCACGGGCGTGCGCCTCGTAGCGGGCGATATCCACGTCCTCCGCCGCCTCCATCCGCCGGAGCGCTGCATCCGTGCCGATGCCGCGATTGATCCAGCGTTGCAACCGGTCGCGCCAGGTGAATTTCAAGGGTGGCGGGGCTGCTCCCAGCTCGGCGAGCTTGCCTTCCCAGCGGGCGGCGTGGCGCTCCTCGGCCTGGGCCAGCCGTTCGAGGATGCCGCGCTTGGTGGCGTCGGACTCGCGCGCGGCCAGGTCGCGGTACATGCGCGCGCCCTCCACCTCGCGCCGCCAGTTCTGTTGCAGCGCGGCGATCAGTTGTGCGCGTGCGCCGTTGGCGGCTGGCGTATTAGAGCTCGTTGCCGGGGATGGTGCTTGCTTTTCTATATCACTCATCGTATGTGCGGCGCGGAGACCCCTGCCTTCAGGCATGGGAAGGAAGCGCCGCGCTCCTTTCCGTATCTAGCTCTAGCTGTCTGTGATAGTATGTTTCTCGATGAACCAAACACTCACCCGCACCATCTGTATCAAACTGGATGTTGACGGCCATGACGCTGCATTAGCCGCGACCCAACGCGCCTTCAATGCGGCGGCAACCTGGATTGCGCAGAAATGCTGGGATGAGGGCATTACCAACACCAACACCGCCCACCATCGTGTGTATGGCGAGACCCGCCTGACCTTCGGCCTCGGCGCGCAATTGGCGGTCTGTGCCAGGGCCAAGGCGGTGGAGACTCTCAAGGCGGTCAAGGCCAAGCATCGTGAGCAGGCTACCTGCCCCCAATTTGGCCCACGTGGGAGTATACGCTACGATGCACGCACCTATCGCCTGATGAGCCTTGATCGCGTCTCGCTCAACACCCTGGATGGGCGCGTGGCCTGCCGCTTGCTGCTCGGCCCACGCCAACACGAAATGCTGGTAGACCCTAAGTGGGAAGTCGGCGGCGCTGATCTGGTCTGGCGACGCGGTGTCTACTACCTGCATGTCACGCAAAGCCGGGAAGCGCCAACAGAAACCGAACCAGACGGCGGCACGTTGGGTGTGGACTTGGGCATCGTCAATCTGGCAACGGATAGCGAGGGTGAGACATTCACAGGCGCGAAGGTGAAGCAAGCGCGCCAGCGCTACCACACCCGCCGCCAACGGCTGCAGAAGGTCGGCACGAAGAACGCCAAGCGCCGACTGCGCAAGAATGCGGGACGGGAGCGCCGCTTCCAAAAGGATGTCAATCACTGTATTAGCAAGGCCTTGATAAGAAAAGCCCTCGTCTCGTGCAAGGCACTGGCTCTCGAAGACCTGAGTGGGATTCGCGAGCGGATAACGGTTCGCCACGAACAGCGCTACGAGCGGCATGCCTGGGCCTTCTTCCAACTGCGCCACTTCCTCAGCTACAAGGCCGCATGGGCAGGCGTCCCGCTCCATCTGGTAGACCCACGGAATACCAGTCGCACTTGCAGCCAGTGTGGCCATTGTGAGAAGGCGAACCGGAAGAGCCAAGAGTCGTTCCTTTGCCAGCGCTGTGGCTTCGCACTCAACGCGGACTATAACGCCGCCATCAATATCTCTCGAAAAGCACCAAAAGAGCCAGCAGACCTTTATCGGGCCGCAGTCAATCGGCCTATGGCGTCACCCCTCGTCTCCGTCTCGTACGTGGACGAGGGGTAGATGCAAGCCCCCGGCTTTAGCCGTGGGGTTGTTGACAGGAGTCCATTCTCTGCATGGGCCTGCGTATCGGTCGCCTGGCAACGCCGCATTAGAGCATGCGCTGCTGCGCTGTGTTGTATTGGCTGATTATACCGGACAGTGGCGAGAAGCCGCGCGAGACACGCAGCCTTACCTGTCCAGCGTCAGCAGGCGCTACGGCGCTACGACACGATGATGACGCGCGCGCCGATGCCCACCCAGGCGTAGAGCGCTTTCGCCGCGGGCGTTGGCATATTGACACAGCCATGGCTGCCTGTCTCGTGCGTGCCGTCGGGGTCGGTGTGGGGATATTGGGTGCCGGGGCCGAAGGCATGTCGCCAGGGCGCGTCGTGGATGTAGTAGCCAATATCGCGGAAGTACATCGCGTAGTTGATGTGCTCCGGCGAGTAGTAAAAGGGCGATCCTGGCGGCCAGAGCGAGTAGAAGGTGACGTTCGCCTCCTTGCGCTGCACAGCATAGTTGCCGCGCGGCGTCGGCAGTTGTGGCATGCCCGTCGTCACCGGGCTGGCGAGGACCAGACTCCGGTCCTGATAGGCCCAGAGCCATTGTTGCGAGAGGCTGACCAGAATCACCTGCCCGCTATATTTCGGGACGCCCGCGCTGGGCTGCGGCATGGTCACGGTGACACTGGTGCAGTGGCAGGCCGGAGAAACGGTCGCGGTTGGCGTCGCGGAGAGCTGCGCCGGGGACTTGCTCGCGGCTGACGGTGCGCTACGTGCCGCGCCAAAGACAATGCCCGCCAGCGCGCCGCCGCCCACGCCAACAAGCGCGACACAGACGACCAGCGCCAGAAACGCCACCGCGCGCAACCCTCTTGCTCGTGGGCGCGAGCGTGTTGCGTCACCTGCCATCGAATCAGCCATCCCCCGCACTCCTCTTTCATGAAATGCTCCGGCGCGCAGCCTTCGCCAACACCTCGCTTTCCTTACGACGTATCAAAGTCCAGAAAATAATTGCCAATCGCCAGAATTGTGCCACTATCCCGGTCATCCACATTGCCCCAACCGCGAATACAGCCGTCTGGCGGCGCCTACGCAATACAACGCTATTCAAGCGTAGGGCGCTATGATACAATGCTGTCCAGCTATTGAGCCTGTCAGCCAGTATCGATGATGTAAGTGTTCGTTTCACTAATCTGGCCGGGGGACGCTATCGCTATGCAGAGGGAGATCCGGCTGACGCCCATCCTGTTGATGGTGCTCGGCCTGACCACAGTAATTGTGGTGGGGCTGATCCTGTTGCTCTGGACGCTCTTGCCGCCGGGTCTGCAATCGGGTCTGCCCTTCGCCATCTCGACGGTAGTGATCGTCAATACCGCGCTCTTGCGGGTGATTCCGGGGGTGGGCAGGCGCCTCATCGGCGATGAGTCCGCCTCCGCCGCGCTGGCCAAAGCCCAGATGCAGGTGCAGCCACAGCCACAGCCTCTATTCGTCGCGCACCAGCCGCACCATGCCGTTGTCCCCACCGCGTCCGCCGCCACGCGCGCCTGCCATCGCTGTGGCCGCGTCGCCCAGCCCGGCGATGCGTTCTGCCGCCAATGTGGCGCGTCGCTCGCCGCGCCGCAGAATCCCCCGCCAGCGGCCATGCCCCACCCAATCGCTCAACCCATGGCTCAGCCTGCTTACCCTGCTCAAGCGCAGGCCCGCCCGCCCGCGTATTCCGCGCCCAGGGCAGTCGCGCCGCCAGCCGCGGCGTATGCCGGGCCAGTGACCTCGATTGGGGGAACGGTGGCTGTCACGCCAACCGTCCATCGCTTCATGAGCAAACGCGCGCTCCGCTATCTGCTCTTCATCGGCATCGCCTGCAATATCGTCGCCCTCGTGCTCTACACGCTCGTCTCGATTGTCGTCGCCTCCTGCTCGCCAGACGCCGATATTAACGCCTGCTCTTCCTCCCAGACGGGAGCCGTGACCATTCTCATCGTCTTGACGCTGATCGTCTGGGTGCCGGGCTTCGTCCTGGTCCTGCTGGCCGATGTCTTCGCGCTGATCCGCGCCGCGCTGGTCCGTCGCTGGGGCTGGTTCACCGCGATTCTGGTGACCTACTTCTTCGCCTGGAATGTGGCGATGCTCTTCTACGTCTTCATCGGGCCAGACGAGCCACCAGCCAGCCAGGTTCCGGTGGTCGGACGACCACCGCACTGAGGCGTTAGCGGTCGGCGCATCTCTGGCGTATCTTCAGCCCGGCAGCAGCGAGACGGACTGCCCGACGCGCAGTGTGCCCCGGCGTTGCGGCAGGCCGTAGACGCCGAGCAGGCTATCGCGCGCCCTCACAACCTCTTCGAGAACGCGCGGCTCCGCCATCGCCGTCGTGGGGTCGAGTGTAATCATCTTGCAGCGCGCATCCGGCTCGGAGATGATCATCCGCATCTCATCCTCACCAAAGACCAGCGACTGCCCCATCCAGCGCTGCTCCGGCGCTGGATTGCCCGCTGGCGTCTCGATCAGGATGGTGGGCCGGAAGCGCATCGGGTCGAGTGCCATGCCGAGGGTGTTCCCCAGCGAGTTGATCGTGCCGGTGGTGATGACCGAGAGAGGCGCGGCGTCGTGGGTGGCGCGCCGCCCCAGGCGCAGCAGGTGAAACGGGTGGGGGTAGCGCTGGGCGATGTCGGCGTGCAGCTCCTCACTGCCGATGGGATAGGTCGCGCCCTCGGGCGTCGTGACCATGACAGGCGAGTAATAGGGTCGGCTCGGATCGGTGAGCACGGGCGTGTAGAGCAGCAGCTCAGGCAGTTCGCGCCCGGTGAGATAGGGGAATGTTGAGCGGTTCTCGCTCTGGACAAATGCATAGCTGCGGTCGCCGGGAATCCCCGGCCATTCGACGCTCGCCTCGCCAAGCGACTCGCCCCGCATGGACTTGACCGGATAGCGATAGATCGCGCGCACGACGCCGACCACACTGGATATCATCTCAGCCACCGACAGACCCCTCCCCGATGAGTGCGAAAATCAAACCGCGCTTCACAGGCGTGCCAGACTATTATACAGCCAGTTGACGGCGTCCGTCGCCCGTGGGAAAATTGCGGAGCGCAACCCTGCCGCTTCCTCGTATGACAACATCTACCAGTACAAACGAATGGCACGCATCATGAAAATTGGCACCTGCACTGCGAAGCCGGGCAAGATGACCTTCGGCTTCCTGGAGGTCATGACCCATTTCGATGGCACACCCGAGCGCCTGCCAGTGGTGATCGCCGCTGGCCGCCATGATGGCCCCTGCTTCTGGGTCACCGGCAACATTCACGGCGACGAGTATGTGGGCCTGCTGGCGGTACAGGGCGGCGTGACACGCGCACTGGCCGACCGGCTGGGCGACCTGCATGGCACGGTGGTCGCGCTGCCGACGCTCAATCCCGCGGGGCTGCGGGTGGGCCGCCGCGAAGCCTACTACGATCCCGCGACCGACCCCAACCGCACCTTCCCCGACGCCAACCCCTACGCTGACCCCGAATTGGCCGAGGGCGAGGATGACGACGGGCCCACGCCCTACGAGGTGGCGAGCGGCGTCTACTTCGAGCTGATGCGCCAGACGGCCAACTACCATATCGACCTGCACGCGATGTCCATCCAGGCGACGCCCTTCACGCTGGTAGACCACCTGCTCTACCACGGCGAGGAGGAGCGCCCCCGCATGGAGAAGCTGGCGCTCCAGATGCACAGCCTGGCGCGCGCCTTCGGCATCCCGGTCGTCAACGAGTTTCCTAGCCGCAAATATATCAAGAACCGTCTGCACCGCTCGACCGGCGGCGCGGCGGGGCATGTGCTGGGCATCCCCTCGATTACGCCGGAGCTGGGGATGGGCGGTGATGTGGAGCCGAAGGCGCTGCGGGCGGGTATCGCGGGCATCCACAACGCGCTGATCTGGGCGGAGATGCTGCCCGACGCCCCAATCACCATCGACTGGATACCCCAGCCCGACCTAGGCTATCCGGTGCGGCGCGAGCCACATCCGCGCCCAGCGGTGACGGGCGTGGCGGCGAAGCTGGTGGCGCCGGGCGATATAGTCCGCGCGGGCGATCCGGTCGCGGAGCTGCGCGATATCTGGGGGCGGCCGCTCGGCGACGATGGCTATCTGCGCACCGAGAAAGACGGCTGGGTGCTCAACCTGCGCCCCGGCGTCGGCGTCTATCCCAACCGCGCCATTATGGACCTCGCCGTCCGCGACGACGATCCACTGGTGCTGCCCTGGCCAGAGTAGCCAGTTGTCGCATGTATTATCGTTTTCATCGTGTTTGTCGCGTACACTGCAAGCATTGCAAGCGATCTCCACATGAGAGGAGCGACCCATGTCACGCCAGCGGTTGTTGCGTCTTGCCCTTCCCCTCAGCGCAATTGTCTGCCTGCTTGTGGCCGGACTGGTGTTTGTGCCCCGGCTCGTCCTGGCCAGCGCGCCGAGCAAACCGTCATCGTTTACCACCCAGGCGCGCATGGGCTTCGCGGCGGGCGACGACTGGGAACCGTCAATCTCCGCGGACCGATACAACCACGTGTACCTGCTCTATAAGCACTATGATGTGGCGGGCCAGACGACGTGCCCCTCCTGCGACCAGCACCTGCTCGTGCAGGTCTCCAACGACAACGGCAAGACCTGGAGCGCGCCCAGTGCCATCGATCCTGAGGCGACGAAGGGCGGTCAGTTTGACCCGCAGATTGTCGTCGATCCGGTGGATGGGAAGACGGTCTGGGCCTCGTTCCTGCAGAACAACAAGTCCTCCATCGCCGTGATGAAGTCCACCGATTTCGGCCAGACGTGGTCCGGGCCGACGATTGTCGAGAATCTGCAACGAGCCACTGATAAAGACGAATTGGCGGTACACGGCCAGACTATCGCGGTGGCGTTCAACGCGGTGCAAAAAATCTATGCGGCGATCTCACATGACGGCGGCGCAACCTGGACGACCTCGCTCATCAGCAGCGGCAGCAACCAGCTTGGCTGGTCGCTTGGCGGCGGCGCGGCCATCGATTCACATGGCAACATCTTCTTCGGCTTTGATGGCTATACCCAGAACGGGGGCGCAAAGGGGCCAGTCAATCTCTTCGTCGCGGCGTCCTACGACGGTGGCGCGACCTGGAACCTGACCTTGGCGGGCGTCAGCGGCGCGCCCTATCCCTGCGCCGACTGCGGCTTTGCCTTCCTGGGGGCGCAGTTGACGCTGGCGGTGGGCGGCGATGACAGCGTCAACCTGTTGTGGAACTCCACCGCCGACCAGACGGACTATGCGCCCGAGCGCATCTACTTCGCGCGCTCGACCGATGGCGGCCATACCTATTCCGCCCCGCAAGATGTCTCGCTGGCGGCATCGGGCGTCGAGCATGCCTTCCCGGGAATCACAACGGGCGCCGCGGGTGACGTGCGCATCGGCTGGATGGATATGCGCACAGGCGCGTGGAATCTCTTCTACCGCTCCAGCACGGACGGCGGCGCAACCTGGAGCGCCGAGACACGTATCAGCAGCTATGTGCCCGGCTACAGCTATCTGACCAGCGCGGGTTTCGGCCTGCCCTACGGCGATTACTTCCAGATGGCGGTAGATTCGACGGGCGCGACCCAGATCGGCTGGGGTGAGTCCAGCAGTTACAATGGCCCCGGCAACATCTGGACATCCCACAACTGATCACCTCATTTTGTTTCACATGAAACCCGCGCCTCTGCGCGTATGGAGTGGCTCGGCTACCAACCGTCGGTGGTCGAGCCGTCTTCATATGTTTGACGTGACAGATGGATCAGCGCCATCCATCGCTCGTGCCGTCCCCCGTCTGGCACATCTTCTGCAACGTCGCGACGCGTGAAGTGTGCCTATTTCTTCCTTACCATCGCGGAGACGCGCCCTCGACACAGATAGCAAGAGCGCACAGAGGAAAGGCCAAATTAAGGATGAACCAGGTAGAAGAACATCGCGACGTTGTGGTGATTACAGGAGCTTCGGGGGGCGTAGGACGCGCCACCGCACAGGCGTTTGGCAAGCGGGGAGCATCGGTGTGTCTGGTGGCGCGCGGTCAGGCGGGCCTCGAAGGCGCGCGGCGCGATGTCGAGCGTCTGGGTGGCCGGGCCATCATCGTCGTTGGCGACAGCGCCGACCCACAGACCCACGAGCGCGCGGCCCAGCAGGCCGAGGACGTATTTGGCCCGATTGACATCTGGGTCAATACCGCCTTCGCGACGGTCTTTGGACCATTTACAGACGTCTCACCGGAGGAATACGAACGGGTAACCAGCGTCACGTATCTTGGCTACGTCTACGGCACGCGGGCCGCACTCAGGCGAATGCTGCCACGCGACCGTGGCAAAATCGTTCAGGTCGGGTCAGCGCTTGCCTATCGTGGCATCCCGCTCCAGACGGCCTATTGCGGCGCCAAGCACGCTATCCAGGGCTTTACGGAGTCGTTGCGGGCGGAGCTGATTCATAACCACAGCGAGGTCCATCTCACGATGGTGCAGCTCCCCGCCGTCAATACGCCTCAATTCACCTGGGGTCGCAATAAGATGCCGCGCAAGGCGCAGCCCGTCCCGCCTATTTACCAGCCGGAGGTCGCCGCCGAGGCGATCTACTGGGCCGCGCATCACAAGAAGCGCCAGCTCTACATCGGCGGCTCCACGCTCACCGTCATCATGGGCAACAAGTTCTTCGCGAACCTCGGCGACTGGTATCTGGGCAGGACTGGCTACGCGAGCCAGATGCGCGACGAGAAGCGTAACCCGAACCAGCCCGATAACCTGTTCCAGCCAGTTGATACCACGCAAGACTATGGCTCGCATGGCGCGTTCGACCAGCGCTCCATCAACCGTAGCTACGAGGTGTGGGCCGCCGAACACAAAGGGATCATCGCCACGGCGCTCGCCGGTCTCGCCGGAGCCGCCGTCGCCGGTTCGCTCGTCGCGCTCGGGCGCGGCAGAGGCTAGGTGGGCATGAATCGGCCGCATCCACTCAGCCCACAGGGAAATCGCGACACACCGCCTGGCTGGAGCTATAACCCGTCGTCCTGGCGCGAGCGCTGGCCGCTGCTTGCCCTGGCGACGATTGGCCTGCTCGCCGCGCTCTACACGGCGCTCTCGCAACTGGGCGTCGTCGGCGCGATGGTGGACCCATTCTTCGGCAGCGCCAGCTCGTATGCCGTGACCCATTCGGCAATTTCGCGCCTGCTGCCCGTGCCAGATGGCGTGCTCGGCGTGGTGGGCTATTGCTGCGATCTGCTCTTTGGCGCGCTCGGCGGGAGGCGGCGGTGGCGCACCCGCCCCTGGGTCGTGCTGATCTTCGCTCTCGTGATCCTCGCGCTTGGCATTGTCAGCCTCGCGCTGACGATCCTGCAAGGCGCGGTAATCGGTTCGTGGTGTACCGTCTGCCTGATCTCCGCCGCCGTTTCAACGCTGATTCTGGGCCTGGGCATCGGCGAGGCGCTCGCCAGTCTGCAATATCTCGCGCTCGTCAGGATGAAGGCGGGAGGCGCGGCTGCGTGGCGGGCGCTCTGGGGAGCTAAGCCCGCACGCTCGCGCGAACGGATCGCCCCGGCTCCAGGCGTCACTGTAGGAAGATAGCAGCCAACAGACTCAGGGAGAGTGTGACAAGCCATATGTGGTTCCAAATCGGCAATATCGCGCTGGGCATCTGGTTGCTGGTCGCGCCCGGCGTGCTGCCATCCACCGAACCAGGCGCCGTCATAGCCCGTATCGCGGGACCGATAGCCATCTGGCTTGGCGTGCTGGCGGTTCGTACCGTCACCCGGCCGGTTCGCGCAGTGAACGTGCTGAACGGCATGTTTCTCGCCATCGCTCCCTGGCTTGTGCCGAACACCGACGCGCTACTCCTGGCGAGTGTGCTGGCTGGATGGGCCATCATAGTCCTCTCGATCCCGCGTGGAGCCTTGCGTCAGCGCACCGGCGGCGGATGGTGGACTGTTTTTCATCCCGAGATGATTACACATGTGCCGGAGGAGTAAATGATGCCATCAGTGCTACAGCACCTCATAGTCGGCGATCTTGGCTTTCCGGCCTGGCTGCGCGCGGCCCACTGGATCAACGTCTTCTTCATCGGCCTGCTCGTGCGGTCCGGCATCCAGATCCTGGCGTCCTATCCGCGGCTCTTCTGGAAGGACGATTGCACGCCGGGACACGAGTGGCTCAAGTTCACCCGCCGCAAAGAGCCAACGGACCGGCTCTGGACCTCGCTGGAAGACGAGCAATCGTGGAGCCCGGTGATCGCCCAGCCGGGCGGCAACAACCTGGGCCTGGGCCGCCACTTCCACTTCTTCTCAGTCGTCTTCTGGATACTGAATGGCGTCATCTACGTGATTCTGTTGTTCGCGACCGGCGAGTGGCGGCGGCTCATTCCCACCTCGTGGTCGGTCTTTCCCGATGCGCTGCATACGTTCGCCGAGTACATCACCTTCCACCTGCCGCCCGCCAGCGTGTTTCGCCCCTATGATCCGCTCCAGCAATTGACCTATGCGGCGGTCGTCTTTCTGCTCGGTCCATTTCTCATCCTGACCGGCGCCGCGCAGTCACCGGGCGTCGAGGCGCGCTTCCCCTGGTACCCTACGCTCTTCGGGGGCAGGCAGGTCGCGCGCAGTCTGCACTTTCTCGGGCTGCTAGCGGTGATCGCCTTCACCATCCTGCACACGGCGCTGGTGATTATCACCGGGATAGGCAAGAATTTTGGCGATGTCACGCTTGGCTACCATGGCCGGGACGAGGGACTTGCCATCATCATTACCATACTGATTGTCGGCGCCATTCTGGCGCTCTACGCCCTCCTTTCCTGGCTCAGCCTGAGCCACAAACGGGCCGCGCAGCATGCGCTCAGCGAATTCTATCAGCCGGTTGTCCGCCTGTTGACCTTGCATACCTCTTCGCGGCAGCACTATCGGCCCGCTGAGATATCGCCGTTCTTCACCGTCAACGGCGCCCCGCCTGAGTCGTCGGAGTATCTCAAGCTCATGTGGCAGGACTTCAATGGCTATGCGCTCGAAGTGACGGGGCTGGTGGAGCAGCCACTCCGACTGACGCTGCCAGAGCTGATGGCGATGCCCCGCCAATCGCAGATTACCCGGCACAACTGCATCCAGGGATGGACCGCCATCGGCGAATGGGCGGGCGTGCCCTTGCATGAGATTCTCGCCCGTTGCCGCCCCCTCCCAAACGCGGAACATCTCGTCTTCTGGTCATTCTCGCAAGACACAACCGGGCAGCAATTCTACGAGACGATCCCCCTGGAAAGCGCGCTCGATAAGCAGACGATTCTGGCCTATGAGATGAATGGTCGGCCACTGCCGCGCCCGCACGGCGCGCCGTTACGGTTGCGTTGCGAGACGATGCTCGGCTTCAAGATGTGCAAGTGGGTCTGTCGCATCGAACTAGTCGAAGACTATCGGACCATTCGTGGCGGCCAGGGCGGCTCACGCGAAGACAATCGCTACTACGAGATATACGCGGGGATATAGTGGTGGGCAACCCCTCCCCTGGCCCCTCTCACTGGAAGGGAGAGGGGAACCAGAAGTGCCCCCGGCGCTTCATCTCCAAGTCGAAGGGGGCTTGCTGGCTGCCCAATGGCTACACGGTTGCGGGAGAGTCTGTAGCCCCTCTCCCTTTAGGGGGAGGGGTTGGAGAGGGGGCCGCCCGCTATACGACCTCGCGAACCTTGTCGGCGAGCACATCCTTGATGATAGCCTTGCGGTCTTTCTCCCCCTTCAGCAGCGCCTCGGCGAAGTGGATCGCCTGCTGGGTCGTGATCTTGCCCGGCAGCGGTGGCTCGTTAGGATCGACAACCGCCTGAATGAGCGTCGGCCCAGGCTGCGCGAACGCCGCCCGCACGATCTCTTCCGCTCTGCCGGGATCCTCCAGCGTGAAGCCGGGAATCCCACACGCCTGCGCGTAGAGCGCGAAGTCTATAGGCTGCAATTCCACGCCGTATTGTGGAGTGCCCTCCAGAACCAGCTGCTCCCATTTGATTTCGCCCAGCACATTGTTCTTGATGAGCATGATCTTGATCGGCAGGTTATACTTGCGAATGGTCGCCAGCTCGCCCATCAGCATGGTGAAGCCGCCATCGCCAACCATCGCGACGACCTGGCGATTCGGGTAGGCCACCGCCGCCGCGATGGCATAGGGCAGCCCTTCAGCCATCGTCGCCAGGATACCAGACACCGAGAACATCATGCGGTCGCGGATCATCAGGTGGCGTGCCGCCCAGGTCGTCACGGTGCCACAGTCGCAGGCGATAATCGCGTCGTCATCCAGGAATTTGTTGAGCGTATAGGCGGCGACCTCGGGCTTCATCGGCATGGAGGTCGCGGTACCGCGATTCTCCATCAGCCGCATCCAGTCCTTCATGTTCTTCTGCGCCTGCTGGAGGAAGCTGCGGTCCTGCTTGCGTTTGAGCAGAGGGAGGAGCATGCCAAGCACGCGGCCGGCGTCTCCCACCAGCCCCGCATCAACTGGATGCCGCAGGCCAATGCGCGTAGGATCGATGTCGATCTGCACCGTCTTCGCCTGCCCCGGCTTCGGCAGGAACTCCATATAGGGGAAGTTGGCGCCAACCATGATGAAGGTGTCGCACTCCTCCATCGCATCGGAGGAGGCCGCCGTGCCCAGTAGGCCAATCCCGCCGGTGGTGTAGGGGCTATCATCGGGCAGCACTGCCTTGCCGAGCAGCGCCTTGGCGACCGGAGCGCCCAGTAGCTCGGCCACCTGTGTCACCTCACTGCGGGCGTTGAGCGCGCCGCGCCCCACTAGCATCGCCACCTTCGACCCGGCGTTGATGACATCGGCCGCCCGTTGCACGTCCTCCTGTGGCGGCAACGGATACTGCGGCACGAACACCGCCGAGCTATGCTTCTGGATGTTCGCATCCGAGCGCTCGCCGTCCGAGGTCGTCCAGTCCTGGATATCTTTGGGGATGCTGATGTGGGCCACGCCGCGATAGCCGAGCGCGTGCTTGATGGCCGAGTCCACGACGTTGCTGACGTGCATAGGCCCCATGACGCGCTCATTGTAGACGGAAACATCCATAAAGACTTTGGTCAGATCAACATCCTGCTGATAATGGGTGCCAATCAGGTCGTGAAAGGTATGCCCCGTGATCGCCAGCACCGGCTGATTGTCCATCTTGGCGTCATAGAGGCCGTTGAGCAGGTGGACCCCGCCAGGGCCGGAGGTCGCAAGGCAGACGCCCAACCGTCCGGTATACTTCGCATAGCCGCATGCCGCGAAGGCCGCCGATTCCTCATGCCGCACCTGGATAAACCGTATCTTGTCCTGGTGCGTCCGTAACGACTCGAAAATGCCATTCACACCATCGCCGGGAAATCCAAAGATCGTATCCACTCCCCACTCGATCAGCCGCTCGACCAGTATGTCGGCCGTCCGCTTTGCCATGTTCTTCCCTTCCTTGCTAATCCGTGCCTTTTTGCGGAAGCGCGCAACGACGTGCCCGCTCTGTCTCGGCGCGAGAATAACGGCGAACCAGTTGTCTATCCTCTTTATCTAGCTTCTCGCGCCACCCACCCATCCACCACCGCAGAGTGCGGGCCACAAACATGCGCGAGTATGCACAAGCGCCGGGCAAGCGATGAGATTGGCACAACAAATGCGAAACCGCAATAATATCGTAGCACGATATTATTGCGGTAACAGCGTTCGTCGGCGGCTGTCATGGCAACCATGGCTAACCATGTTGCCGCCTGAACAGGCGGGCGCCTATTCCAGACGTGAAAGGTTCGAGCACAACCCGTGTCAATTCGCAATACAGCCGTGCCCATTGAGCGCGTCGAAGTCTCCGCCTACCGCATACCCACCGATCTGCCCGAAGCCGACGGCACCTATGCCTGGGACTCGACCACGCTCGTCGTCGTCGAGGCAACCGCAGGCGGAATGCGCGGCCTGGGCCATACCTACGCCGATACGGCAACCGCCAGGCTCATCCGCGACACACTTGCCGCCAGCGTGCGCGGACGTAACGCCTTCGATCTGCCCGGCGCATGGGATGCGATGATTCACAGCATCCGCAATCTGGGCCGCCCCGGCATCGCCTCGATGGCGATCTCCGGCGTTGATGTGGCGCTCTGGGATCTGAAGGCAAAGCTGCTCGATCTTCCCCTCTGCAAATTGCTCGGGCAGGCGCGCGAGGCAGTCCCGGTCTATGGCAGCGGCGGCTTCACCAGCTATAGCATCACGCAGCTCCAACAGCAGCTGGGTGGCTGGGTCGCGCAGGGCATCCCGCGCGTCAAGATGAAGATTGGCACGCATCCCGCCGACGATCTGGACCGTGTCCGCGCGGCTCGTGCGGCGATTGGCGCGGACGCGGATCTCTACGTTGACGCCAATGGCGCCTACACGCGCAAACAGGCCTTGCGCCAGGCGGAGCTGTTTGCCGATCTCGGCGTCGTCTGGTTTGAGGAGCCGGTTTCCTCGGATGACCTGGAGGGTCTGCGCCTCATCCGCGACCGCGCGCCCGCGGGCATGAACATCGCGGCGGGCGAGTATGGCTACGATCTCTGGTATTTCCGCCGGATGTTGGAGGCTGGCGCCGTCGATGTGCAGCAGGCCGATGGCTCGCGTTGCGGCGGAATCACCGGCTTTCTGCGGGCGGGAACGCTGGTCGAGGCGCGGGGCATGCCGCTCTCGGCCCACTGCGCGCCATCCCTGCACCTGCACGCCTGTTGCGCTGTGCCCAATCTTTGGCCTATTGAGTATTTCCATGACCACGTGCGCATCGAGAGTATGCTCTTCGATGGCGCCGTCTCGCCGACCGATGGCTTGCTCCATCCCGATCTCACGCGCCCCGGCATCGGTCTCGACTTCAAGCGAAAGGATGCCGAGCGGTTCGCGGTGTAAAGGGTATTCTCAGTCGTGATGGTATCTTACGTGTTATTCGGGTAATCGGTGGGGCGCGTCTGCGTCTGGAAGCCCGCGCAGCCGCCAGCCAGCTTAACGAAAGGCGAACATATGGCGGGTGCATTGGAGCGGAGCGAGCCACCATCCTATTCGGGGCGACCGGAGCGCGCGCTGGTGAATGTGGATCGCCGTGGCCTGGAGGTCGCGCTGCGGCGTGCCATCGCGGGCGAGGTGCATTTCGATGACGGTCACCGCGCGCTCTACGCTACCGACGCCTCAAACTACCGGCAGCCACCGATTGGCGTCGTCGTGCCGCGCACGCCCGAAGACGTGCTGGCGACGGTGGCGCTCTGTCGCACCTATGGAGCGCCGCTGCTCAACCGGGGCGGCGGCACCAGCCTCGCGGGCCAGTGCTGCAACACCGCCATTATTCTGGACTTCTCGAAATATCTGAACCAGGTACTCTCGATTGATCCTGATCGCAAGCTGGCGCGCGTCCAGCCGGGCGTCGTGCTCGACGATCTGCGCGCCGCAGCGGAGCGCCATCATCTCACCTTTGGGCCCGACCCGGCCACCCACAACCGCTGCACGCTCGGTGGCATGCTCGGCAACGATTCCTGTGGCGTCCACTCCGTCATGGCGGGCAAAACAGTGGATAACACCGAGAGTCTGGATGTGTTGACCTACAGCGGGCTGCGCATGACCGTCGCGGCGACCGGCGACGATGAGCTGGAAGGTATCATCGCCGAAGGCGGCGAGCGCGGCGACATCTACCGGCCGCTGCGCGACCTGCGCGACCGCTATGGCGACCTCGTCCGCGCGCGCTACCCAAAGATTCCGCGTCGTGTCTCCGGCTATAACCTCGACCAGCTTCTGACAGAGCACGGCTTTCATGTCGCCCGCGCGCTGGTGGGCACCGAAGGCACCTGTGTCACGATTCTGGAGGCGACCCTCAATCTCGTCCACAGCCCATCGCATCGCGTGCTGCTGGTGTTGGGCTACCCCGACATCTATCGCGCCTGCGACCACGTCATGGAGCTATTAACCTACAGGCCCATCGGCCTCGAAGGGTTTGACGAGCATCTGGTGGATGATGTGCGCCGCAAGGCTCTGAACCCAGCCGCGCTGAAATTGTTACCGGAAGGCCACGGCTGGCTGCTCGTCGAGTTTGGCGCGGACTCGCAGGACGAGGCGCGGAGCATGGTGCGCGTCGCCATGGATGGCCTCCAGCGCGCGCAGCATCCGCCCGCAATGCATCTGGTCGAAGACCCTGGCCAGATGGCGATGATCTGGAAGGTACGTGAATCGGGACTTGGCGCCACGACACGCATCCCCGGCGCGGCGCAGACGTGGTCCGGCTGGGAAGACTCCGCCGCGCCACCGGAGCAGTTCGCGGGCTATCTGCGCGACCTGCGCGCGCTCATCGACCGCTACCACTACACCAGCGCATTCTACGGCCACTTCGGCCAGGGATGTCTGCATACGCGCATCGACTTCGATTTGGAGACCAGCGCGGGCATCGCACGCTTCCGCTCCTTCATCGAGGAGGCGGCTGATCTGGTCGTCAGCTATGGCGGCTGTCCCTCTGGCGAGCATGGTGACGGCCAGTCGCGGGCGGAGCTCCTGCCCAAGGTCTTCGGGCCGGAGCTAGTGCAGGCGTTTGGCGAGTTCAAGGCGATCTGGGACCGCGACAACCGGATGAATCCCGGCAAAATCGTGACGCCGTATCGCATTGACGAAAACCTGCGCCTGGGGACCGACTACCGGCCCGCGCGCCCGCCAACGCACTTCCGCTTCCCGGAGGATGGCGGCAGCCTGGCGACGGCGACGTTGCGCTGTGTCGGGGTAGGTCTCTGCCGACGCCATGAGGGCGGGACGATGTGTCCGAGCTATATGGTCACTCACGACGAGATGCACTCCACCCGCGGACGCGCGCATCTGCTCTTCGAGTTGTTGCAGGGCGATGTGGTGCGCGATGGCTGGCGCGACGAGTCCGTGCGCGAGGCGCTCGATCTCTGTCTGGCCTGCAAGGGCTGCAAAGGTGACTGCCCCGTCAACGTGGATATGGCGACGTATAAGGCCGAGTTCCTCTCACACTATTACGCGGGCCGTCTCCGTCCGCGCAGCGCCTATGCGATGGGCCTGATCTACTGGTGGGCGCGCCTCGCCTCCCTGGCGCCGTCGCTCGCTAACGCCCTGATCCGCGCGCCGGGACTCAGCCGCGTCGCCAGGCTAGCTGCTGGTGTCTCACCCCAGCGTGCGATGCCAGCCTTCGCGCGGCAAACATTCAGGCGCTGGTGGCGTCGCCGTCCCACGCGCGCCGAGACAACTGGCGTGATAGCCGCCACGCAGCGGGTGCTGCTCTGGCCGGACACGTTCAACAACCATTTCCATCCCGAGACGGCGGTCGCGGCGGTCGAGGTGCTGGAGGCGGCGGGCTTTCGGGTTGACGTGCCGCGCGGCTCGCTCTGCTGCGGTCGCCCGCTCTACGACTTCGGAATGCTCGATACTGCCAAACGGCTGCTGCGCCAGGTGCTCGATGTGCTGGCCCCCGAGCTTGACGCGGGAACACCAATCGTCGTCCTCGAGCCAAGCTGCGCCTCGGTCTTCCGTGACGAGCTGGTCAATCTCTTTCCCGACGACGTGAATGTGCGCCGCCTCAAGGCGCAGACGTATCTGCTCAGCGAGTTCCTCGAACGCTTCGCGCCCGATTTTCAGACGCCGACGCTGCAACGCGCCGCGCTCGTTCAGGGACACTGCCACCAGCAGGCGGTGCTGGGCATGCGCGACGAGAGTGCCGTGCTCAAAAAGCATGTGGCCAGCTGTGAGACGCTGGACGCGGGCTGCTGTGGGATGGCGGGCGCGTTTGGCTTCGAGAGCGACCACTATGCGATCTCCATCGCCTGTGGCGAGCGGGCGCTGCTGCCAGCGGTGCGGAACGCGCCCAGGGAGACGATCATCGTGGCCGATGGGTTCAGCTGTCGCGAGCAGATCGCGCAGACCACCGATCGTACAGCGCTGCACCTGGCCGAAGTCTTGCGCCTGGCTCTGCATGAAGGGGAAGACACTACCCCTGGCGCCTATCCAGAACGCGCGATCAAGCCGCTCGCCACACCCAGAGCGCCATGGGCAACGCCTCTCGTGCTGGTCGGCAGCGTCGGCCTGCTGGCGGCCGTCTTTGCGCGCTGGCGGCGCGGACGACGGAAATCGGCGTATTAACACTGGTAGATCAGGTAGGGGCGCCAGGACGCGCCCATGTCCGCTGTTCGATAAAGGAGTGTTATACCTATGACGGTAGTGCTGCCTGCCCAATGGATCGAGAGCATCGAGCATACCCCGCTGTACCGCGAGTGGACCGAGCAACGCCTGCGGCGCGGCCCGCTCCGGCTCTTGCCGAAGTCATGGGTACGCGAAGGCATCGTGCTGGACCAGCACGTTCGTGAGGGGCGTTTCCAGCGCAGCCTCGCGCTAATCGCCGCCGGATCGGCGCTGCTCGGCGGCCTCGAAGTCAGCTACGAGCATGTCATTGGCAGCTACAGCCAGCGCATCATGTATAGCCCCGTCTTCCTCAGTGGAGCGGTGACTGTCGCGGGCGTCTGGGGTGCATTCGACCGCCGCGTCGCGCGCACGCTGCTGCCAGTAGCCTCCGCCGCGCTGCTTCTCGATGGAACCATCGGCTTCATCTATCATATCCGTGGCATCCATCGAAAACCCGGCGGCTGGCGGCTGCCCGTCTATAACATCGTCATGGGCCCGCCACTCTTCGCGCCGTTGCTGCTGGGCATCAGCGGCATGCTCGGCCTGATCGCGTCTGGCCTGCGCCGTGAAGACAGCCCGCTCCGCCTCCTGCCCGGCTATAGGGATTCCACCAATTCGCGGCTCCCAGCCCTATCATGGCTGCGGTCCCTGCTGCCGCGGCGGATAGGCCGTGAGGAGCTGGTCCTGGAGCAGCACCTGCGCGAGGGGCGCTTCCAGAAGGCGCTCGCCGCGGCGATGGCGGTCTCTGGCCTGCTCAACGGCGCTGAGGCGCTCTACTCGCACTACAAGACCAACTATGCCTACCGCAGCCAGTGGATTCCCGTCGCGCTGGCCCCGCTCCTCGCGGTCGCTGGCTTTGGCGCGGTTGCCGACCGCCGCATCGCGCGCACGCTCTTGCCGGTGGCATCGCTGGCGGCTATCGCCATCGGCGGCCTTGGCCTCTTCTATCACAGCCGTGGCATCCTGCGTCGCCCGGGCGGCCTCAAGACGCCTGTCTACAACGTCATCTACGGGCCACCAATCTTCGCGCCGCTCCTCTATGCCGCGACCGGATTTCTGGGGTTATTGGCCAGTTTGTTACGAAGGGGGGACTAATCATGGCGCGTCGCACATCATCCCGTGGCGCAACGACCGCCAACCAGCAGAGCGCTCAGCGTGCGGCAACGTCGCCGACCGAGCCACGTGGCCGCCTGCCCATCGATCCACAGACCGGCGATCCGATTGCTCCACGCGCCCAGCCCGGCTACTACCCAGGCTTCTCGACGCTTGCCCAGCAAAAGTTCTGGGATGAGGCAACCAGCCAAGTCGTGCTGCGGCGTGTCAATGAGCCGCCGCCCATTCGTTTCTTTAGCCCGGAGGAGGCGCGGTTGCTGCGGGCAGTGATCGACCGGATCATCCCCCAGGACGACCGCGACGCAGACCACCAAATCCCGATTCTGAACGTCATCGACGACAGGCTCTACCACCACCGCAACGATGGCTACCGCTACGACGATATGCCGCCCGACGACGAGGCGCACCGGTTGGGCCTCCAGGCCATCGAGGCAATCGCGCAGGCGACACAGGGCCAGCGTTTCGTGGACCTGCCTCCCGATCAGCAGGACCGCGTGCTCCAGTCCATCCACGACTGCCAGCCGCCCGCGGCGCACGACATCTGGGCGCGCATGAACTGCCAGCGCTACTGGATGCTGCTGGTGCAGGACTGCATCGAAGGCTATTATGCGCACCCCTGGGCCTGGGACGAGATCGGCTTTGGCGGCCCCGCCTATCCGCGCGGCTACATGCGGCTGGAGCATGGGCGGCCTGAGCCGTGGGAGGTCGAGGAACAGCGCTACGAGTGGTCTGGGCCGCCGTGGTCGGCGTCGAATCGCTACGAGCCAATCGGCGGGGAGCAGGGCGCCATGGCGCCGGGCCAGGAAGGGACACATTAGCATGAAGAAATCTCCGCTCTTCGGAGCGTTTCATACGCCAGAGCATGATGGCGCCCATCGCCTCGGCCCCATCCAGAAGATCGACGTCGAAATGCGCCACTATGGGCCGGGTGACGAGGTCGATTACATCGTCGTCGGCGTTGGCTCGGCGGGCGGCGTGCTGGTCCAGCGGCTCGCGCGCGCGGGCTTTCGCGTCGTGGGCTTCGACGCCGGCCCATTCTGGGATACCGAGCGCGACTGGGTGAGCGACGAGGCTGGCTCCCACAACCTCTACTGGAACGACCTGCGCATCTCTGGCGGCGAGAACCCGCTCGCCTTCGGCGCCAACAATAGCGGCAAAGGCGTCGGCGGTGGCTCGGTCCACTGGGCAGGCTTCACGCCGCGCTTCCATCCCTCCGACTTCCGCATCCACTCCGAGGATGGCGTCGGCGCCGACTGGCCCATCTCCTACTGGGATGTCAAGCCGTATTACGAGCTGCTGGAGCGCGAGATTCCGGTTGCTGGCCCGGCGAACTACCCCTGGGGCGATCCACATGGCTACCCGTATGGCCCGCACCCGCTGGGTGGCGTCGGCGACGCGCTGGTGCGCGGCTGCGCGAACCTGGGTATCGGCGTGGTGGCGGGCGGCCCGGTCGCCATCACCTCCGGCTCGCATGCCGACCGGCCGCACTGCATCTATCGCGGCTTCTGCATCCAGGGCTGCAAGGTGGGCGCGAAACAAAGCACGCTCATCAGCCACGTTCCCGATGCGATTCGCTACGGCGCGGAGATACGCGCCAACTGCATGGTCAGCCAGATCATCATGGGCAAGGACGGCAAGGTGACCGGCGTCCGCTACTTCGATGCCGATGGCATTGAGCGGGAGCAGCGGGCGAGAGTCGTCATTGTCTCTGGTTACAGCATCGAGACCCCACGGCTGCTGCTCAACTCCGCCTGTCCTGGCTTCGAGCAGGGGCTGGCCAATTCGAGCGGCGTGGTTGGCAAATATCTCATGGCGCAGGCGGGCAATGTCATCATGGGGCGCTTCGACGAGCCGGTGCGCATGTACAAAGCGCCTCCCGCCCACGCGCTCACCGAGGCGTTTTACGAGACCGACCCCGCGCGCGGCTTTGCCCGTGGCTTCGCGATTCAGACCGTCGGCCCGCTGCCCATCGCCTTCGCCAAGCAGATGATGGTCGCCAAAGGCGCCTGGGGCTGGGGGCTGCGCAAGGTGATGATGGACTATAACCACTGGGCGGCCTTCGGCTTCCTGGGCGAGATCCTTCCCTGGGAGGACAACCGCGTCGAGCTGGCCGACGAGACCGACCAATACGGTCTGCGCGTCGCCAAAATCACCTTTAGCCTGCATGAGAACGACAAGAAGCTGATCGCCTGGGGCAAAAACAAGACGATGGAGGTGATGTATGCGGCGGGCGCGGAGGAGGTCGTCGAGGAGCCGCGCTATGCCCATCTCATCGGCGGCGCGCGCATGGGCGACGACCCTCGCGCCTCGGTGGTGGATAGCTTTGGCCGCTCCCACGATATCCCGAATCTCTTTCTCTGTGACGGGAGTATCTTTCCAACGCAAGGCTCGGCCAATCCCGGCCTGACCATTCAGGCGCTCGCCGCGCGGACCGCGGACTACCTGATTGCGGAGGGTGACGCGGTCACGTCGCGCGACAGGCGTCTCCACGCGGCCCCGCCGATTCGCTACGATCTCTCGCCTCGTGGCGTCGCCGGGCGTGGCATGCCGCGCGTCAAGTCGAGCGCGCATGGGATAAGCGTTGGTCTCGGCGGGCTGGCCATCGGCAACGATGATTAGAATAGGCGCGGCATACTATGACGGACCAACGGCAACAAACACGCAAAGAACAGCTAAGCAAACACACCAGAGAGCAGGGAAGCCAGACATCCAAGAGCGGCGCTCACTCGCGGCAACTGGACTATTCGACCCTTATCAGCGATATTCGCAATGCCATCACCATTAAATACAATCAGGTCTTCCTGCTGGCCAACAGCGTCGGCGATATTCGCCCCAGGGACCTTGGCTATGGGATGTACTTCCGCGATATGTGCTATCTCGACCAGATGGAGCTACGGCTGCAAGGCCAGCCAGGGGTGCCGCTCTTGGCGGATGCCTCGGCTGGCAACCAGGCGGTCTATGAGCTGACGAATCCTCGGCTGCAGCTTCCTGACGGGCGCATCCTCTCGAAAGAGCGGCTGAGCATCCGCCGCGCATTCTCGCTCAAGGAAAATGTGACGCAGACGATTGAGATCAACAATCTCGATCAGGTCGCGGTCGAGTTTGATGTGGAGGTGCGCTTCGGCAGCCACTTTATTGACATCTTCACTATTCGCGGCTCCAAGCCAGGCAAGCGGGGCACGCTGCTGCCACCAGAGACGCACCGGGGACGGGTCGTGTTGAAATATGACGGCGCGGATGGCCATCGGCGCGTCATAACACTGCGCTTCTCGCCCACGCCCGATACGCTCGACGGGGAGAAGGCGCTCTACTGCGTCTCACTCAAATCGAATGAGGCGACAAAAATCGTCGTCTCCTATGAGCTGGAAGACGAGGACAAGCAGGGCAACGAGGAAGGCGCGGGCAAGCATACCGATAAGACGGGCGCGGGCAAGCACGCGTCGTTCTCCGAGGAGCTTGCGCAGACCCCAACCATCGAGACCAACAACGACCTCTTCAATCGCGCGCTGGCCCGGTCGCTCAACGATCTGCGCATGCTGGCCACCGCGAACCTGAGCGATCTCTACCTCGCCGCTGGCATTCCCTGGTATGTCGCGCTCTTTGGCCGCGATAGCCTCATCACCGCCTTCGAGACTCTGGCCTATCATCCCGCGCTGGCCAGGAGCACATTGCTGCTGCTGGCGCAATATCAGGGTGCTCGACACAACGCCTTTCAGGACGAAGAGCCAGGCAAGATATTGCATGAGCTGCGTGTCGGTGAGCGCGCCAACCTGCGCGAAGTGCCTATGATTCCGTACTACGGGACCGTCGATGCCACGCCCTGGTTCCTCATCTTGCTGGCCGAATATGTCCGCTGGACGGGCGATCTTGCGCTCTTTCACCAGCTACGGGAGAACGTCAACCGGGCGCTCAAGTGGATGGATGCGAACGAGGCGGACGCCGACAATATCGCGGGCTACCTCACCTATGGCTCGCGGTCCGAGAAAGGGCTGCTCAACCAGGGGTGGAAGGACTCAGACAACGGCATCGTCAATGCCGACGGCTCGATCTGCCAGCCCCCGATTGCGCTCGTCGAGGTGCAGGGCTACGCCTACTATGCGCGACGAGCGCTGGCCCGGCTATTGGCCGCGACCGGCGCTCATGCCCACGCGGCGCAGCTGGAGCGCCAGGCGGACGACCTGAAGCAGCGTTTCAACGACGACTTCTGGCTCGGCGGCGATACAGGCTACGCGCTCTGCCTGCAACGCGGTCGAAAGGCCTCTGGCGCGGTCGCCTCGAACCCTGGGCAGACGCTCTTCACCGGCATCGTGCCGCCGGACCGCATACAGGCCGTCGCCGAGCGGCTGATGAAAGGCGACATGTTTTGTGGCTGGGGCGTCAGGACGCTGTCCGCGAAGGAAAGAGCCTACAATCCGCTCGATTATCAGACGGGATCGGTCTGGCCGCACGACAACGCGCTGATCGCCCTCGGCATGCGGCGGCAGGGATATATCCAGCAGATGGACGCTATCTTTACCGGCATCTTCCAGGCGGCGACACATTTCCCCGAATTCAGGCTGCCCGAAGTCTTCGACGGCTTCAGCATGGACAACTACCCGCGCCCCGTCCACTATCCCGTGGCGTGCAGTCCGCAGGCCTGGGCTGCTGGCGCGCTGCCCCTGCTCTTGCAGACATCGCTCGGCCTCGAGCCAGACGCGCTGAATCAGCGGCTGCATATTCATCGTCCGCATTTGCCAGACTGGCTCACCAGTGTCGCCATTCATGGCCTGCGGCTCGGTGACGCGACGGTCGACCTGCAATATCGCAGGGAAAAAGGGGTCACGCTGGTAGCGGTCCTCGGACGCAAGGGGCCGGTAGATATCTCCGTCCAATACTGAGGTCTGAGAGGTGAAGTGCTCTCCGTCGTATCTCTACCCGTATCGGTGATAGGATGATACAGGTTAGTTGGCTGCGAACGCGCCACACGCTGATATTGTGGATGGCCTGAATTATCCCAGGGAGGAGAAGCGCGATGGAGACGATCCACACCCTCTACGAGCGCGCGCCCGCGCCCGCGAGCACATTGCCGCCTGAGCTGGCCGCCGCCTATGATGGTGGGCTGGTCGTGCCTGATGGCCAGCCGGGGGAGCGCCCCTATGTGCTCGTGAACTTCATCGAGACGCTCGATGGCGTCATCTCCTACACCCAGCCTGGCGAGCCGTTTCAGGGCACCGTCGGCGGCAAGAGCGACATCGATCACATGGTGATGGGGATTCTGCGCGCGCGGGCCGATGCCGTCATCTTCGGCGCGGGCTCGCTGCGTGAAGACAAAGGCCACATCCATACGCCCGCCTTCGTCTCCCCGCCCCATGCCGAGGCATACGCCGTCATGCGCGCCGCGCTGGGCAAGGGCGAGACCCAGCCCCTGAGCGTGGTGATGAGCGCCAGCGGCCAGATTGATCTCGATGAGCGCACCTTCCACGCGCCCGATCTGCGGGTCGTCGTCGTGACGACCGCCGTGGGCGAGGAGCGGCTGCGCGGTGAGACGTTGCCCGTCGGCGTTGAGGTGCGCGCGGTGGCGGCCACGACGGATGGCGGCGTGGATGGCGCGGGAACAGTGGATGTGCTGGCGATGCTGCGGCTGCTGGCGGATGACTATGGCGTCCGGGTGGCGCTGAATGAGGGCGGCCCGCTGGTGCTGGCGTCGTTCCTGGCGGCGGGCGCGGTGGATGAGCTATTCCTGACACTCGCGCCACAACTGGCCGGGCGGACGGGCGAGCGGCCCCGCCGGGCGCTAGTCGAGGGCGTCGCCTTCTCGCCAGCGGACGCCCCCAATGCACGGATCCTCAGCGTCAAACAGGCGGGCGATCACCTCTTTCTGCGCTATGCCATCGGGAAATGATGGGGGCAGACGATCCCGGCCTTGAAAGGCCGGGGTAACGGCGGCAGGCGAGGAGGCCATTCATGGCCAATCCTCGTACTCCGGCCATTTATGGCCGAGGGCGTATAAGCCTTAGTGAGTCGTGCCGGATGCGCCGCCGAGCTGACTGAGCAGCTCCTGCGCGCGCTGGGCCCGCTGCTGGTCTTGCTGCGACACCATCTGGAAGAACTGCGCCACCTCGTTATTCCCTGCCTGACTGGCATCGCGAATGTACTGATCGATGGCCTGGCTGCTCTTGCAGGCATGATACAGCGTGCTCACCAGGTCATATTGCAGATTCTGCAGGGGATCGGTGGCCTGTCTCTGTGGCTGTGCCGACGTGGCGCTGGCGCTCTGCTGGTCCATATTTCCCTGGCCGGTGCTACTAGACATCGCTTCCAACTCCTTTTGTCCTCACGAGAATACAACACCTCCGGGTTTCCGCAACGATGCGGCGGAGGGCGCCCCAGCTAGACCGCACAAGCCATGCCAGCGGACAGCCCGGCGCCGATGAATCCGTGTTAGCGAGGGAGCATCATGTAATGGTTCACGTAGTGACTGGCAACCTTTTCGACTCCGAGGCGCAGACGCTGGTGAACGCCGTGAACTGCGTGGGCGTGATGGGTAAGGGCATCGCGCTGGTGTTCAAGCGGCGCTTTCCAGCGATGTTCGCGGACTACGCCGCGCGCTGCAAGGATGGCCGCATGCGCCTGGGCGAGCCGTATCTCTACCGCGATTCAGCAGTGCCCTATATCCTGAACTTCCCGACCAAGGACCACTGGCGGTCCGCCGCGAAGCTCGATGATATCGTCGCCGGGCTGGCGTATCTGGAGGCGCACTATCGCGCGTGGGGCATCACCTCGCTGGCGGTCCCGGCGCTGGGTTGTGGTGCGGGCCAGCTCGCATGGAATGTGGTTGGTCCGGTGCTACAGGAAGCGCTTGGCCGCCTCGATATCCCGGTCGAGCTCTACGCGCCCCTCGAAAACCCCTAAACCTCTACACGATGAGCAGCGGTGGGATGGGCCGTGGCCGTCTGGCTCCTGCTGTATGCCCGCCCAGTGTATAATGCCGACTGAGATTGGGATGTTGCCCTCAGGCTGCGACAGACATTGTCGTTGCAGTACCAGACCCGACTGGCAATGCATGAGCCAGAGGAGACCACGATGGCAACCGAGTCTAGCCTCATACCCGCCGACCTGGATGCTCATATCCGCGCGCAGATCGCCCGCTGGACCGTCCCCGGCGTCGTCGTTGGCGTCCTGCGCGATGGCGAGCGCGAGACGCGCGCCTATGGCGTTACCAGCCTTGAGACCGGCTACCCCGTCCGCACCGATACCCTCTTCCCCATCGGCTCCATCAGTAAGGTCTACACTGCCGCTCTCGTCATGACGCTGGTAGACGACGGCACGCTCGACCTCGATGCCCCTGTCGTCACCTACCTGCCCGACCTCCGACTTGCCGACGAGCGCGCCCGCGAAACCATCTCCCTCCGTCAGCTGCTGACCCACCAGAGCGGCCTCTACGGCGACTACTACGACGACTTTGGCATGGGCGACGACGCCCTTGCCCGCTGCGTCGCCAGCTTCCCCACTCTCCGCCAGCTGAGCACCCCTGGCGAGCTATGGGCCTACTGTAGCAGCGGCTTCATGCTCGCCGGACGTATCATCGAGGAGGTCACGGGCCAGCCTTTCGAAACCGCCATGCGCCAGCGCATCTTCGCGCCGCTGGGCCTCGACCGCTCCTTCTTCTTCGCCGACGAGGCTATCGTCTATCCCACCGCCGTCGGCCATGCGCTCAAGACCCCTGGCGGCGACGAGCACGAGGTGCGCCGCAGGTACCTGCTCTCGCGTAACGTCGCTCCCGCTGGCGGCATCATCTCGGACGCTGATGACCTTCTCACCTTCGCCGCATTCTCCATGGGCGATGGCGCGTGGAACGGCAGGCGCGTTCTCAGCCCGGTGGCGCTGGAGGCGATGCAGGCGCCGCTGGTGCGCGCCCCCAACTACCCCGCCGCTGGCTTCGCCGAGTGGGGCGGCCTCGGCTGGGCCATCCGCTTCAGCGATGGCGTGAAGGTCGTCGAGCACGGCGGCTCGCTCCACGGCTTCGAGGTCAAGCTGAAGTTCGTTCCCGCGCATCGTTTCGCTATCGCCATCCTCACCAACAGCGGTCGCGGCAGTGTCCTGGGCGACCGTGTCGCCGAGTGGGCGCTCGATCACGTCCTCGGCCTACGCGCCACCAGCCCCACGCCCATCGCGCTCTCCAACGATGCCCTCGCGCGATTCGCTGGCCGCTATCGCCTGGCGGTTGATGATGAGGAGGAAGCCGCGATCACCGTCGCGGATGGCGGGCTGCGCCGTGTCATGAAAGAGATCGACCCCGTCACCCAGACCGAGCTGACCTATCCGCCGAATCTGCTCCGGCCCATCGCCGAGCGTGAGTTCGTGGCCGTGACCCAGGACGAGAACGAGGGTTCGCGGATAGACTTCATCGAGCGGGGCGACGGCTCCATGCGCTTCTTGCGCATGGGTGGCCGCCTCTACGAGCCTGTCGCGGATGCCTGAGCCGACCCGCCGGGTTATTGGTTATTCACACAGCGGGCTGGGAGAGTCGGCCAGCCAGAAATGGAGCAGGCGCCATGAACGCACGGGATCCATCGGGCCAGCCCATCCCACGCGAGGGCTATGTGCCAGTGGAAGGCGCGGCGCTCTACTATCGCGATATCGGCCAGGGGCAGCCGATCATCGTCCTCCACGGCGGGCCAAGTTTCGACCATAATTACCTGCTCCCCGACCTGGACCGCCTGGCCGATGCGTTCCGCCTCATCTACTACGATCAGCGGGGACGCGGCAAGTCCGCGTGGAATATCCAGCCCACGGCGGTCAGTCTGCACTCCGAGATGGACGATCTGGAGGCTCTGCGCGCCCATCTGAGCCTGGACCGCGCCGCGCTCCTGGGGCATTCCTGGGGTGGACTGCTGGCGCTGGAATACGCCCTGCGTCACCCGGAGCGTGTCTCGCACCTGATTCTACTGAATACTGCGCCCGCTTCATATGAAGACTTCCAGCTGTTCGAGCAGCAACTCAACGTGAGGGAGCACGAAGACTTGGAGCGGATGCATGCCCTGGAGGCCCTCCCCGCATTTGAGGAAGGCGATCTGGAAACCAGAGCGGCGTACTATCGGCTCTATTTCCAGCCCACCCTGCGCCCGCCTGAGCTACTCGACCGCCTGTCTGCGCGCCTGTACGAAGGCTGGACGAAGGAGAGCGTTCACATCACACGAGAGACTACGGGCAAACTCTGGGAAGAGACCGCCGAGTCGCCAGAGTACAATCTGCTGCCCCAGATCACACGGCTGCGCATCCCAACGCTGGTCCTGCACGGCGACTACGATTTCGTGCCTGTCGCCTGCGCGGCCCACATCGCCGAGGTAATCCCTGGGGCCAGCCTCGTCGTGCTGCCCAACTGCGGCCACTTCTCCTATCTCGAACGTCCTGATGAGGTTCGCCAAGCCCTCAGCGAGTTCTTCGCGAAACACAAAAAAGCCACTCGATGAGAGGGATGCCGACTGATCATCCCCGTCCTGGCTTTGCACAAATAACTCCTCGCTTGGCATGGC
>Ga0207674_10001424_pt1 | contig 30876 bp, 24 predicted proteins | sample KBSCornC72_FD_184303 | JGI IMG/M metagenome (GOLD analysis project Ga0207674, IMG submission 184303) | Corn rhizosphere microbial communities from Kellogg Biological Station, Michigan, USA - KBS Corn C7-2 (SPAdes) (version 2) | ecosystem: Host-associated > Plants > Roots > Rhizosphere > Soil ...
CTCGGCGGCAGGACCCTTGGCGCCCTGCACGACGTCGAACTCAACACGCTCGCCTTCGGCCAGCGTCTTGAACCCCTTTCCTTCGATCGCCGAGTGATGGACGAAGCAATCCTTCTGCCCGTCATCGCGCGTGATGAAGCCAAACCCCTTGCTGTCGTTGAACCACTTGACGGTTCCGGTCGTACGCATCCTCGTGCTCCCCTGATTGTGGCTGTGTTCGGGGCGCGCGACGAGCGTACGTACCGATCACAGATGTGGCTCGTGAACTCTGCCCTCACGATGGGCTCTGTTCCGAGCGACCCGAATGGTCGCTCACGACGCGGCTTTGAGGACCGGTAAGGATCCTAAGTTTTTCGGAACATGGACGCACCTCTCGCGAGGTTCGGGCGCCGTTGGCGGACAAGGTAACGCCAACGTTCCCAACGCACAACGGGCCGTTAACGCGTTCCAACCCTCTGGCATGCCACCCACGCGTCAATCGACGCCAAAATCGGTCCCGGCATGGCGTCTGCCTGACGCGATCATCATGAGCACCAAGCCAGTTGCCCATCAAGTCGTCCCTGGCGCCAGGGGCGCCGAGTCGGCCGCTGCCGAGGAAGGCGCGGTTCGGCCGCGCGATTCACTCTTTCACTGGTGCGGGACGGCGGACGCCATCCGGACCACGACGTCCGGCCCCGAGAAGCGAGCGATTCTGGACGCGTATTTCGTCGCGGTTGCCGAAGAGACCGTAGTGCCGGCAGCGAGGTTCTTCGCGGGTGCGTTTTTTCCGCCGACGGAATCGGAGACTCGTCGAATCGAAGGGACGCTCGTTGCCGATGCCATACGGGAGCTAGCCCCGGGTGCCTCGGATGGTTTCCCACGGCGAGGCAAGAAGCCGAGCGACATCGCGTCGGTTGCCGCGGACGTTTTCGCGGGACGACTGCCGAGCGGAATCGCGATGAGCGAGGTAGACGGCTGGGCCAACGACCTTGCTGCGACGACGGACGCCGATGCCCAACGACGCCTGGTGGGCGAGATGCTCGCACGTTTGAGCAGCCTGGAGGCGCGGTACGTGGTCCAGCTCATCGTCGGTGATCTCGACGTCGGACTGGATTCCACCGACATCGAGGGAGCGCTCGAAGCGCGCCGCGCGAGCTCCGGCGGCGAACGCCGCCCCGACCGCCGACGCAACACGCGACGCGCCTAACGCCCCCTGGCGACACCGAAATCCGTGACGCACAGCGCATTCGTCACGGAACGCGCAGCGTCCATCACTACCCGTCGTGCCGTCCGGCGGTGTGAGGCCGTCTAATTACTCGAAACCCAGCAGGACTCGAGGTGATCGGCATCACACACCTCGAGGGATGTCTCGGCAACGGAGCGTTGCGAGCACGAATGAGCATCGCCGATGAACACGTGGAGGCGGCGCAGGCGGCCGGCCTCCGGTACGTCACCGACTCGAGCCCCGGCATTCGACGCCGGCGGCGTGGGCGCGGCTTCGCGTACGTGCGCCCGGACGGCGACCCGTTGCGGGACACCGGCGAGCTCGAACGAATCCGGAAGCTCGTGATTCCGCCGAGATGGACTGACGTCTGGATCTGCCCGTCGTCCAGCGGACATCTGCAGGTCACGGCCCGCGACGCGCGCGGTCGAAAACAGTACCGCTACCACACGCGGTATCGAGAGGTTCGCGACCTCACGAAGTTCGGCCGGATGGTGGAGTTCAGCGAAGTGCTGCCCGGCATCCGTCGTCGCGTGGAGCGAGATGTCTCGCAGGCGAACCTGTCGCGCGACAAGGTGCTCGCCACCGTAGTCTGGCTGCTCGAGAAAACGCTCATTCGCGTCGGCAGCGACGAGTATGCGCGTGACAACGGGTCCTACGGATTGACGACGCTGCGCCGTCGCCACGTCGAGGTGTCAGGCGCCAAGCTTCGCTTCGAGTTCCGCGGAAAGAGCGGCGTCCCGCACTCGGTGGCGGTCACCGACCGCCGCATTGCCCGCATCATCCAGCACTGCCAGGAGCTGCCGGGTCAGGAGCTGTTTCAGTACCTCGATGACGATGGCCGCCGCCAGAGCGTAGACGCGGGCGACATCAACCAGTACCTCCGCGAGATCGCGGACCGGCAGGTCACCGCCAAGGACTTTCGAACCTGGGCCGGAACAATCCTGGCCGCACAGGCGCTCCGGGATCTCGGAGGCTTCACCACGGAAAAGGAAGCGAACGCGAACGTGGTTCGGGCGATCGACCAGGTCGCGAAGCGACTCGGGAATACGCGGGCCGTGTGTCGGAAGTATTACGTTCACCCGGCCGTGATCGACGCGTACCTCGACGGTGTCACGATCACGCCCGCATCGGGCGACGAGCGGAGCATCCCACGCGACGGCTCACGGCCGCCGGTCCTTCGCCGCGACGAGATCGCTGTTCTGGAGCTGATCCGCGAGCGGTCGACCCCTTCAACGCGCCGCGAGACCCGACAGCGCCGTTAGGCAGCGCGCGATCATCGCGAGGCCACCGCGCGGTAGGCGACCACCAGCGGCCCATCTCGGCCCGGACGCGTCTCCGGCCACACCCCCAGCGTCCTCCCGCCCGCCAAGGGGATGTGGAAGCCCTGCTCTGGCAGCGTCGTCACGAGATCGCCGGCGTGCGCCAGCGCACCCACCGGTAACGCCCGAAGTGCCGAGTCGACTGCGGTGCCGTACACCTGCGGCAGCGTCGATCGGACGATCGCCTCGAACTTCTCCGGGCGGCGGGTCCGCGACAGCTCCAGATCAAAGCTCACACGCACCGTGTCGCCCGCACGCTCGGCAACCATGGTGTCACGGAGCGCCGTTCGGCCGACGGGCACGACCGGCGATACGGCCAACCCTACTCCAGCCGGGGGGCTGCTCGCCGCCACGGGCGTCGACACTACCGGACGCACGGCGGTTCGCTGGAGAACCTGTACCGGCGTCGCGGAGTCCGTGGGAGCCGTCGCCGAATCGGCCGCCGAATCCGTTGCGGACGTCGGCTTCAGCTCCGCGCTGTTCGCCAGCTTCTCCGAATTTCGCATCCACGCCCGACTTCGGATCACGGAAGCGCCGGCAATCCCGATCGCGGCAATCACCCCAAGCACGAGGGCGACGGCCGTACCGCGCGCCATCAGCTGCCGTTGATGGGCGCGCCGGGCGGCGCGTTCGGCATGCTGACACCGGAGACACACGGCCGTGCCGGGTCGCAGCTCGTGATCGCAGGGCGGAATCGAAGGGGATGCCATTGTCGGTGGACCTCGAGACGTTCGTACTCAGGCGGTACCGGGGTGACGAACTGCTTCGGGGCGTGGCAACGACCATCACCATGGGTCGTCGTATCGTCGACAAGGCATTTCAGCGGAGCGCCTTAGGTTTCTTTCATCATGACTTCGACACCTCTCGACATTGCGCGGCTGAGCAAAGCGCTCGATTCGCTGCCGCCGTACGTGTTCGCGGAGCTCGACCGCCTCAAAGCGGACGCCCGTCAACGCGGGGTGACATTCGACGACCTCGGTATTGGAAACCCCGACCGGCCGATCCCGGCGCCGATCATCGAGGCGTTGCAGCGAGCCGCGGCCGACCCGGCCACGCATGGCTACCCGCCGTTTCGCGGTGTGCCGACGTATCTGGAATCGGTCGCGCGGTTCATGAAGCGCCGATTCGACGTCCGCGTCGACGCCGCGAGCGAGGTGCACGCGCTCGCCGGCGCAAAGGAGGGCATCGCGCAGCTCATCACGGCAACGGCTGGCAGCGGCGACGTCGTGCTCGTCCCGGAGATCTACTATCCGGTGTACGCGCGGGCGTCGCTCCTCGCCGGAGCGGAGGTTCACTTCGTCCCGATGCGCGCGAGCACGGGATTTCTCGTCGACTTCGATGCGATACCAGCAAGCGTGCTGCGACGCTCGCGCATCCTGATCGTGAACTACCCGAACAATCCAACGGGGGCCGTCGCCGAACGGGAATACTTCGAGCGCGCGGTAGCGTTTGCACACCAGCACGGCCTGATCCTGGTGAGCGATCTGGCGTACAGTCAGATCACGTTCGACGGATTCGTGGCGCCGAGCGCGCTCGAGATTCCCGGAGCGAAGGACGTCACGATCGAGTTTCACTCGTGCTCGAAGTCATTCAACATGGCGGGCGTACGGGTCGGGTTCGCGGTTGGCGGCCGCTCGTTGATCGACGCGCTGGCCGCGTATCGCACGAACGTTGGCTACGGCGCGCCCTGGGTGGCCCAGTTCGGTGCCGCCCACGCGTTCGACAACTTCTCGGAGCTGTCGGCGCCGGTCGCCGCTACGTATCGCGCGCGACGCGATGCCATCACGAGCGTCATGCACCGGTTGGGAGAGCGCGTCGAGCCGCCGCGTGGCGCCATGTACCTGTGGCACCGGGTGCCGAAGGGCGTGGATGACTGGTCGTTCGTGCACGCGATGGTCGAGGACGCGAAGGTCATGGTCGCACCGGGCAGCGCGTTCGGGCCGGGAGGCACCGGATACTTCCGGCTGTCCTACGTGGCCGAGCCTCACGTGCTGGAAGCCGCGATGGAGCGCATCGGCGCGGCGCGGGCGGCACGCGGCTGGCGTTAGGCACCCGCGTCACGGCGCGCCTGCTTCCCACCGTGCGCGCAGCGCGCGCTGCTCCGACGTGGTGGACGCAACCTCGCGCAGCTGAACGAAGGGGCGGTCGAAGGGCGCCATGACGACGGTGGCCGATCGCCGCACGCCGCCGCGCTCGAACTCCACGTGAACCGTATCGCCCGACCTCAGCTGCCTCAGCACGCCAAGAAATGCGTCGCGCGCGGCGATCGGCTGGCCGTTCATCGTGTGCAGGCGGTCACCGGTGTGCAGCCCCGCCTTGCCCCATGCGCTCGAGGGGTCGGAGACCTTCAACCGCAAGCCGGTCCCATCACCGAGGTCGTACGGGTATGCCCGAAAATCCGGCGCGGGGCGGCCGTCCCGGCCTAACGCGGGCCGCCAGGTCACGTCGGCACGGAGCCCGACGTAGCGCAGATAGTCGTCGAAGGGAATCGCCTTGCCGCCCCGCACGTGGGCGTCGAAGAACGGCGATACCGTGCATCCGCACACCTTGGCGATCACGCGCTCTACGTCGCGTCCGGTGAATCCACGCTCGCCGGAATACCGCTCCATCATGAGACGCATCACGTCATCCATCGACCCTCGGCTGCTCGTCGCGTGCCGGATCTCGAGGTCCATCATCGCGGCGATCAGCTCGCCCTGGAGGTGCGTGCTGGCCGAGTAGTCGCCGAGCGCTGCGGGGTCGTTGCCGTATTCCGCCTCGCTCACCTGCTCCGCCGACAGGCGGGCGTTTCCCGGACTCGACAAGTAGCGTGCAATCGCCGTCTCGAGGTGCGCTGCACGTGTCGGCGTTCCCGCGGGCAGTCCACCGCGCCGACGCAAGAGGTCGGAGTAGAACATCGAGAGCCCTTCGCTGAACCACAGGCCACGTGATCGCGGGGGCGTTCGATACGAGACGTCGCCGTATTCCACGGGCCGAATGCGCATCAGGTTCCAGGTGTGGAAGTATTCGTGCGCCAGCTCGCCCAGGAACCCTGGCGACCCCTCCGCCAGCTCGCGACTCCGCGCGCCTAACGACACAGACGCCGGATGCTCGAGGGCACCGTACGCGCCATCCTGGAGCTGATAGACGTACTCGCGATACGGCAACCGCCCGAACAGCGCGCTCGCCTCGCGCGCCAGCGTCTCGATTGCCGAGACGACGGCCGTGGAATCGAACGGCACGGCGTCCGGCAGCGACCAGTACGCCACGCGATGTGGGACAGCATCCACCATGAAACGCCAGTCGCGAAGTCGGCCGACCAGCATGGGAGACTCGACCAGAACATGCGTGCTGGGTGCGGAGAACGTTCGCGGATCGGACGTCGCGGTGAGCGCGGTGGCGACGGACCAGCGGGTGGGCAGTTCCAGCGTCACATACGATGGCGCGAGCGTCTCGCCCACGACGTACATGAACGAGTGTGTGCCGCCCACGAGGCCGCCGGTCGGCGAGAGGAAGGGTTTCCACGCCGCGCGTTCCCCTCCCTCTTCCGCCGGCAATTGCAGCCGGTAACGAACGACGAACGAGCCACCGGGTGCAACCACTCGCCACAGCGCGCTGTCCACGCGAGTAATGCTCGCTCCGCCGCGAGTGTCCTCGACGCGGATGTTCCGCACGAAGCGCCAGTATTTGTCGTCGTATTCCGGGTGCGCTACCATCGCGACCAACGTCGTGTCGCGTTTGCCGCGAATCGTCATCGCCACGTCGAAGCCGGACAGGTCCGCCGAGTCGACGTGAAGGACGTACGAGATGACGGGCTGACTCATCGCGAATCGCAAGTCGATCGCGTCGGTCCAGTGCCGCAGGGGATTCTGCGCTGTCGCGGGGCTCGGAGCAGTTGCGGCGAGCGCGAGCGACGCCACGATCGCGCGACGGACCATGCGGCAACCAACGAGCGGCGTGAGTGATCCAATCATGTGGACGCGGAAGCTTGTGGGTGATCGAACGCACCGGTGTTTGCTAGATGCCGCCAGCACTCCGTTCGCTTGGAGCCGTGGCGTTTTCGGTTCACCCCGGTGATGCGCCCCCCATCCCGTTGCCCTCGATCGCGGACAGGCGTCGATTTCCTACGTACTATTCGCGAGCCTCTCGCAGGCATTCCCTTCGTTCTCGGCACCTTCGATGAAACCCGCCAGTCTGGCCCTCCCCCTCCTTCTCAGCGTGGCGTCGGCACGGCTGGCCGCACAATCGCCGATCAACATTGCGACGCTGGTTCCCCACACCGACAGCTTCGTGGTCATGATCCAGGGGAACCCGCTGGGATTTCAGCGCACGACGCTCGAGCGAACGGAGACGGGGCTGCGGATGGTCGACGACGTGCAGATCGGGCCGATCATGACGCAGCACACCGAGGTGGAGTTCGCGCCCGATGGAACAATGCGGTCGACGAAACAGACCGGGCAGGTTCGTGGCCAGAACACAAGCATCGAGATTGCGTATCACGACGGGCGCGCGCAGGGCAGCGCGACGACGCCCGCGGCAGCCGGTCTCGTCACCACGGCGATCGACACGGCGGTTGCCGCGGGCGCGGTCGACGACAACCTCCTCACGACCGTGCTCCCGGCACTCCAGTGGTCGCCGACGGCGTCCATCACGCTGCCGGTCTTCCTCTCCGGCAAGGGATACGTGCAGCCGGTGACGCTCGCAGTCAAAGGCACGGAGCAGCTCACCGTACCGGCCGGGACGTTCGAGGTGTATCGCGTCGAGCTCTCCGGCGGCCAGGCGTCCGTCGCGATGTTCGTGACGACTGATGCGACGCATCGCCTAGTCAAGATCGCTCCCCGCGGCGCGCCGCTGGAGTTCGTGCTGGCGAAGTAGCGGCCGGCCCTCGACGAGGGCATTTTTCACGACCCTCGTTCGTGGTGACACTCCGTGACTTCCGAAAGCTTTCTCGCCTACGTGTTCTGGCACTGGCGGCATCCGTCCGCCGAGCGCGGCGCCTACGAGATCGCGCAGCAGGAATTCCAGCGCGCGCTCTGCGCGTCGCCGAGCGCGGGGTTCGTCCGATCGTTCTCGCACGCGATTGCCGGTGCGCCGTGGGCCAACCAGGGAGGCGAGGCCTACGAGGACTGGTATCTCGTCCATGATTCCGCCGCACTCGACCCGCTCGACATCGCGGCGGTCACGGCGGGCCGAAAGGCCGCACACGACACCGCGGCATCGCTCGCCGAGTCCGGGACGGCGGCCCTGTACCAGCTGAAGCTCGGGACCGCGCCAACGTCGCCACGCTCGGCGCAGTGGTTCGTGAAGCCGGCTGGCATGTCCTATCCGCAGTTGTACGCGGCCATCGAGCCCACCCTGGCTCCGGTCGGGGGCTCGTTCTGGGTGCGGAAGATGACGTTAGGCCCGTCGCCGGAGATGTGCGTCCTCGCACGCGAACCGGCAACGTTGGCCCCGCAGTTCCAGATGTTCGCGTTCCAGCTTCGTCCCGTCTGGGATGCGTCACTCGCCAATACCGGGGCACGTTAGGCGGTGAGAGCGACGATCCTCGGCTGGAGTGCGGTGTCCGGGCTCGTGCTCGGTCTCATCGCCGGGCTCCTGTTGTTCGCGCTCGCGGTGGTGAGTGGTGAACTACTGGCCGGAGTGATTCCGCGGCTGGCCGGGCGTGCTCGCGCCGCGCTCGCGATCTTCTCGTTCGTGCTCCTGCCGCTGGCCGGGACGGTGCTCGGCTGGCTCGAGGGACGGCTCAAGCTGCGATGACGATTCCCCAGGACGCCATCCTGCGGTTTACCGAGCCGCGCATTCGCGCGCTGCGCGCGGACGAGGCGACTCCGTTCAGCGCGTTCGCGGAACGGCTCTTTCGGGAGACGTACGCGGAAGGATACGACCCGGCAGACGTGGATGACTACGTCTCGCACGCTTTCAGCCCGTTGCAGCAGTGGGCCGAGCTCACGGAGCCTGGTGGTCGAGTTCTCGTGATCGAGGACTCACCCCGCGGCCTTCTGGGATTCGCGCACATCCGGCAGCCGCCGGCTCCCCCGGCGCTCGAGGGGCGATTCGCGCTCGAGATCTCGCGCTTCTACGTGGACCGCCCGTGGCATGGGCGGGGCATCGCGCGCGTGCTGATGTCGGCGTGCATTGCGGAGGCGCGTTCGCGCGGCGCGAACGCCCTGTGGCTTCTCGTGTACCAGGACAACCACCGCGCGATCGCGTTCTACGAGAAGAGCGGATTCCGTAAGGCCGGAACGGCGAAGTTCCGTCTCGGCAAGCGCGTCGACGACGATTGGCTCATGGTGCGCGCGCTCGCGAGTCCCTGACGTTTCACGATCGCTGCCCTGTCGATGGCGTCCGACCACTACACACGCATCTACAACGTCGTCAAGCGCATTCCGCGCGGACGCGTCGCGAGCTACGGGCAGATCGCGGAGCTCGCCGGGATTCCTCGGCACGCGAGGCAGGTGGGCTACGCGCTGCACCACCTGAGCGGCGATTCCGATGTGCCGTGGCAGCGGGTGCTGAACGCGGCCGGGGAGATCGCGAAGCGTGCGTATCCGGAAGACGCGCGGTGGCAGCGCGATCTGCTGGAGGAGGAGGGCGTCGAGTTCGACGTCCGGGGTCGCGTTCTGCCGCGGTATTTCTGGAGGCCACGCGGCCGGAAACGGCAGCCGGATTGAAAATGGCAAGACCTAACGCGGATTTGAAACCGATTACGCCGATGTTCGCAGATTTTCTCCGAGCGCAGTGCCGACTCCGACGGCACTTGTTGTCATTCCGAGCGCGCAGCGAGGAATCGCCGTCCTCCCGGTAGAGGGGTTAGCCCTCGGTCGGGACGATGAGGATCCCTCGCTGCGCTCGGGATGACGAGGATCCCTCGCTGCGCTCGGGATGACAGGTATGGCCGAGGAGCGATCCGATGCATCCGCTCGATCCCGATGCATCCGAACGCCCTTCGTCTGTGGGACCAGCCCTCTCGGGTCCGGCGGGTCCGACTCGGTCTAGGCACGAGACTTTCCGAGTAGCCGCACGTCCAACCCCTGCCACAGCCGGTCTCGCACCACGCGCGTCTCGTACAGTGCGCGCGTGCCGGCAGCGGTCACGGAGAACACACGCCGCGAGCCACCGTCGCCCTCTACGCGCCTGGATGCGATGAGGCCCTTCTGCTCCAGGCGATCGAGCGTCGCGTAGACCGCACCGATCGCGACGTCGCGATCGGTGCGGCTCTCGATCTCGCGACGGACGTTCATGCCGTACGCGTCTTCGCGCGCGTGGAGCACCGCGAGCATTACCTGCTCCTCGAAGACGCCGAGAGAGTTGTCGGCGCTCATTGTTCGCGCAGTACGATCGCGGGGTCAGTGCGGCTCGCGCGCATGCCGGGGATGACTGCCGCGAGGACGCCAACGACAAGCAGCACCACGGTCGCCGAACCCATCGCGAGCGGATCGCTGGCTCCGACCCCGTACAGCAGCGACCCCAGGAGCCGCGCCAGCGCGAAGAAGGCGGCGATGCCCAGCACGATCCCCAACCCGACGAGGGCCGTGCCGCGCGCGACGATCATGCGCACGACCTTCGATGGCGCCATTCCCAGCGCCAGTCGGACACCCCAGTCGCGGCTTCTGCGGTTCACGAAGTGCGAGATCACGCCGTACACGCCAACGGCGCCCAGCACCAGCGCGAGCGTCGTGAGAATCGCGAGCAGCATCATGACCTGCCGCGCTGGCCCGACGGCTGTGGCGAACTCCCGCTCCATCGTGGACACGCGCTCGATCCCCGCGCCGGGAATCGTGCGACGGACCGTCTGACGCGCATCCTCCAGCAGCGTCGCGGGGTCGCGCCGCGACGTCCGGAACACGACGCCCTGACCGCCGGCCACGAATGGTATGGTCTCGGCGAGCATGTACCGCGCCGGCCCCGGCGGATCAGTCAGTTGCGCCTCGGCCACGTCGTGGACGACGCCGATCACGACGCCTAACGAATCCGTGAACCCCGTCGATACGCGGCGTCCGATGGGATTGGTACCCGCGAAGTATTTCCTGACGAGCGCCTCGTTCACGATGATCCCCGGCGTGCCGCCGGCCGACGTCCGGTCCGCCTCGGTGAACATGCGCCCGTCGCGTAACTTGACGCCCATCGTCTCCAGGTACTTTGGCGTCACGAACCGAACGAAGGTCGTCGTGACTTCCCCGTTCGGGTCGCCCTCCACGCGAATGCCGGAATTCCACCCGTCGCCGCTGATCGGGAGGATCTGTGCCGCGCCGGCGTTCGTGACGCCGGGCAACGTGGTCAGCGCATCGGTGATCTCGCGCAGTGCCTGGTAGCGTCGCGGCGTCTGCATTTCGTTAGGCAGCACGATATGCAGCACGCCGACGTTCCGGGTGTCGATCCCCGGGTCGATCGCGTACAGCTTCGCCACGCTGCGAACGAGCAGGCCCGCCCCGGCGGCCATCACGACCGCGAGCGCGACCTCGGCGACGACGAGCGATCCTTCGAGGCGCCCGCCGCGGCCGGCGATTCCGCCCGTGCGCGAGCTCCCGATGACGTGGCGGAGGTTCCCGCGCCACATGGCGACGCCCGGCGCGATCGCCACCATGGTCGAGGCGAGCACCGCGGCAACCATCGCCGCTGCGAAGACGCTCCAGCTCAGTGTCGCGGCCTCACCCCATGCGCCGAGTGGGAGGGCAGCGACCAGCCCGCGGAAGGCCAGCACCGCGAGCAGCGCCCCGACGATCCCGGCGCCTATCCCGAGCAGCGCAGCCTCGGCAACGAGCTGCTGCGTCAGCCGCAAGCGATTCGCGCCTAACGCCGAACGGACCGCCAGCTCGGTCGTCCGACCCTCTACCTGGCCGAGCATGAGGGCGGCGACGTTCGCGCAGGCGATGAGGAGAATGAGCCCCATGGCGACGAAAGTGGCCACGAGTGCCGGCCTGAGCGACCCGACGAGATACGTGCGGAGCGAGGTGAGCACCGGGTTCTTGGTCTTGTCCCACTGCGCCGGATACTTGAACCGTTCGCCGAGCATCCGGACGAACTCGGCGATCGGTCCCGACATACGCTCGATCGTAAGGCCGGGCGCCATTCGTCCGAGGAATGCATAGTTCCCGGAGCGATTGTCGGGGCGCAGCGGCTGCGGAATCCAGATCTTCGTGGTCGGATCCGGAAACCAGAATCCGCGCGGCATCACGCCGACGACCGTTCGCGGCTGGCCGTCGATGCGGAGTCGCTGGCCGATGATGGAGCGGGCGCCGCCCAGCTCCTGCCAGAGGCCATAGCTCAGCACGGCGACCGCCTCCGCGCCGCGTTCGTCCTCACCCTTCTGGAACCAGCGCCCTAACGCGGGCTTCGTCCCGAGCACCGGGAATAGTTCGACGGAGCTGAAAATGCTCGGCAGCAGGCGGACCTGTCCGTCGCCGCGGTCGAGCAGGACGTTGTCGGTGCGATATGCAGCCACCTCGGAGAACCCCGCCACGCGCCCACGCACGTAGAGAAACTCCTGCTCCGACCAGTCGAACGGATTCCAGAACGCGACGAGCCCGTCTTCGGCCTGGTAGGGTAACGGATCGAGCAGAATCGGCCGAGCGATCGCGTAGACCGCGGCAGTCCCGCCAATGCCCAGCGCCAGCGTGAGCACCGAGAGCGCCGTGTACAGCGGACGTCGCACGAGTCGGCGCGCCGCGTACCGCGCATCCATGATCCAGCTTTCCATTGAGGGACCTCCCGGTCGCATGCGGTTGGCGTTCGGCTCGAAGCCACTCCAGCCTCGCCACCAGATGCGGCGGGTGAGCGACGGAGCCGACGACGCGAGTTGGCGCCAGTACCAGAGGCTCGCCGCCGGCTTTCCGAAGTTCCCGGCGCGGTAGGCGAACTCCGCTGCCAGGTCAGCGAGCACCTCGGAGCGCTCCGCGAACGGCAGGAGCGCTCCGAGGATCGCGACAGGGACGCGCGGTGGTGCTGGTGGCTGTGCGGGTGAGTGGCTGGCCATTCCGGAACAACGAACGTCGAATGTCGTTTGTTTCTACATTGTAGAAATGGCGCGCGCAAGGCGCGACGCGGCGGCGTTTGCCTGGGTCGTTCAGTTGGACGGCCGGATCCGCCGGAAGGTTCGCATCACTCCGAATTCCGCCGCCGGCCCTTCGTCCCGGTAGAACGCCACCCGTCCCCGGACTCGGCAGTTTCATCAAGTGGATCTGGCGGCCGGCAGAGCGTGCCGAGAAAGATTCCCCCATGACTCGATCTCTTTCGGTTCTCGTCGCCTGCGCCGCGCTCGTGGCGCCGTTCGCGTCAGCCCGCGCCCAGGGGCACACGTTCGCGCTGCGGCCGGCAGCGCCCAAGGTCACCGTGACGCAGGACGTGGAGTACGGACGGTCCGATACGGTCGCGCTTCGGATGGACGTGTACCGATCTGCCGGATCCACTGCGGCCAGCCCGACGCTGATCTTCTTCAATCATGCGACCGGCGCGGACCGGCGCTGGTTCTTCTACGATGCGTGGGCGCGCGCGGCCGCGTCGCGCGGGCTCACCGCCGTGGTATTCGACCTTCGGTTCGGGAGCGAGGCGTCCGACTTCGAGGCGCTCCTGGCGTATCTCACGTCGCGCGGCACGAGCGTCGGCGTGAACAAGGATGCGATCGCCGTGTATGCGGGCTCCGGCAACGTGTTCACGGCGTTTCCGTTGGTGGAGGATCCGAAGCTCACTACCGTGAAGGCGGCGGTGATGTATTACGGTGAAGCCCCGATCACGGAGTTTCGGCGCGACCTCCCCGTGTTGTACGTGCGTGCCGGTCTCGACCGGCCGAGCGTGAACGAAGACATCGTGAAGCTCGCGGCGCTCGCGGTCGCGCAGAACGCGCCGGTGACGCTCGTGAACCACGCGTCGGGGTATCACGGGTTCGAGATGTTCAATGATGACGACGCGACGCGCGAGGTGATGGAGCAGACGATCGCATTCGTTAGGCGCGCCACTTCGCCGGCGTTTCAGACCGCGATTCGCCACGGCGTCCCGGAGGCCACGGCGGCGGGCCACGTGCAGGTCCGCGACTTCGGCAAGGCCGTCCCGATCTATGCCGACCTCGTCGCCGCGCGGCCGGATGACGCACGGCTTCGCCTCTCGTACGGCGAGGCGCTGCTGGGCAACGCGCAGTACGCGGAGGCGTGCGGCGAGTTGGAGAAGCTCAAGGGCAAGGGCCTCGGCCCGCGCGACCTGGGTCTGCCGGCGGCGCGCGCGTGCATGCTGAAGGGTGACGCTGACGCCGCGATAGCGTGGCTCACGACGATTCCGACGCGGTTCCTGCCGCCTGACGTGCAGACCGATGCGGTATTCGCCCCGCTCAGGACTCGTGAGGACTTCCGAGCATTGTTCTCGTCCCGTTAGGCGCGACAGAGCAGGTAACTGGTTACTGGAATTGGTAATCGGTTATTTGAACCCTCGGGATGCTCCTCTCGCCAACAGACGCGTCCCGAGGGTTCGATTACCTGTAACCAATTCCAGTAACCAGTTACCTGTTCTGTCGCGCCGTTTCAGTTCCGGGGGAATACTGCCGCTCGATGTGTCCCTTCAGCTGATTCGGATAGAAGTACACGTCGCGGAGGTTACCGGATGCATAGCGCTCCGCCTGATCGTTGAAGTGCTTCGACTTCGGATCGCCGCTCTCGCCGCCGGCTGTCACGGCACGCGCGCGAACGCTATCGCCGAACTCCACGACCGCAACGAAGCTGTTGCCGCTCGTGCCGTACCACTTTTTTGTGTTCGGGTACGGGCGCGCGCCGAAGGACGCGAGGGACCCCCATCGCGATGACGTAAACGGGACCGGGATGCTCGCGCCGGCGTCGTCAAAGCTTGGGGCTATGTTGTCGTTCAGGCGCTGGAAGCGATTGATGTTCCCCCACGGCGTCTTCCACGAGCCGAAGTCCGCCGTGAGCGAATCCGACGCCGCCGCGAGCGCATCGAGGAGCTGCGCGGGCGTCGTCCGCGTCGCGATGTAGGTGTCGACGTTGATGCTCTCCTCACTCGCGTCCAGCCGCACACGTCGGGTGATCTCGTCGCCCCAGAACACCGCGATCGACGTTGGAACCGAGCTTGCCGACCACCGCTTGTCCCACTTCCTGAGCGAGTCGATCTGCTCCGCCACTTTCGCCTTCGCCGGATTTCCGGCGGGCGTCTTGTCGTACGCCTGCAGCAGCGGCGGCAGCAGGACGTCGAACGCCGGGAGGTAGCTGTCGAACGCGGCGGTCAGCAGGCCGCCTAACGTGAAATCGTTCCGGTTCTGCAGGACACGAACAGCGTGAATGCCACGCGCGTTCTCACCACCCGCATCGACGTACAGCGGGTAATTCTTCTCCTTCGGGCTATCGGGGCCGGCCGCGGAATACGGCCAGTCGTTCGTGTTGAACAGCCAGCCACTCTTCGGGTTGTGGACGAACGGGCTTTCCTCGACCGACATCAGCGCGCCCCACTCGGTGGCCGGATTGCTGCCGTCCACCGGCTTCGACCAGTCGAACTTCGGGTCGCGCTTCGGGATGAAGTTCGCGTGGAAGTACGCGATGTCGCCGTCCGCGCTGGCGAAGATCGTGTTGTTCGACGAGTTCGTGTGCAGGTCCATCACCTTGCGGAACTCGGCATAACTCTTCGCCTTCGTGCGGCCGTACGACTGCGTGAGCGCCTTCACCGGCGCTTCCATCAGCCGAACGCTGATCCACTTGCCGTCGGCACTGCGGACGATCGGGCCGTGGTGCGTGCGATAGACGGTGAACTCCTTGTTCGCCATCCCGCCCGCCGTCTTGTACGGTACGGTGATCTTCTGCGAGACGACGGGGCGCATTTCCTTGCCGTACCGATAGAACAGATTGTCGCCCTTGTTCACGATCGACTCGGCGTACTCGTCGATGTTGTCGACGCTGCTCGAGGTGTGCATCCAGCCCACGCGATCGTTGAAGCCCTGGTAGACGAAGAACTGGCCCCACGTCACCGCCCCGTACGCGTTGAGCCCCTCGTCACTGGAGACCTGGACCTCCGAGCGGAAGAAGAACGATGTGTGCGGGTTGATGAGCAGGAGCGCGTGCTTGTTCGTCGTGTTCGACGGCGCGATCGCAATGCCGTTCGAGCCTGTGGGCTCGGGCGGAATGCCGCTCTCCGCTTCCGAGATCGCCTTCGGCTCCTCACGCTTGCCGCCGTAGAACGCCTGGAGCTCGCGGAGGTTCACGCGCTCGATGTCACCGCCGATGCTGCCCTCGCTGAACGTGAGCGCCATCCACGGCTCGAAATGCGTGATGACTTTCGGCTTCACGTTCGGGTGCTTCGCGAGGTAGAAGTTCAGACCGTCGGCCCACGCGACCATGAGCGACTTGAGCCATGGCGGGCTCGACTCGTACTTCGCCTTTATGCTGTCGGGGTCGATGAACAGCTTCATCCGGAGATCGCGCCAGATCTCCTTCTCACCCTCCGACTCGGCGAGCCGGCCGATCGAGTTGATGTAGTTTGTCTCGACGCGGTTGAAGTCATCCTCGGCCTGCGCGTAGATGAGCCCGAAGACGGCGTCGGCGTCAGTCTTTCCGTGGACGTGGGCAATGCCCCAGTCGTCCCGTGTTATGGTGACGTTTCGGGCCTGTTGTTCCCAGCGCGCGAGATCGGGATTCGTTGTCCCCTCGGCTGACGTGCACGCTGCAATGCCAAGGACAGCGAGGAAGGTGAGTTTCTTCATTATTGGAGTCGGCACGGATTGGATCCCGGAAATGTGGGCAACGTGCTCGTCGTGGACCAGACGCCCGTCCCGGAATCGAAGGGGTCAGAGTCGTTTGATCGGTTCAAAACGACTCTGACCCCTTTTGCGTTTTCGTGGTGTGATGATGCGTCAATGCGTGATGACCATGAACCACGCTGCCACGACGGGGCCCACGGGTGGGCGCCCGCCGGGGCCCGGCGGCGCGCCGGCGGGGGCGGGCCCGTACTCGGGCTGGAAGAGATACGCGTTATGCGTGACGGGGTCGACCGTAATCGTCTTCGCCCGGGCCATCGTCTGCACCGTCGCGACGACGCTGTATTTGTCGGGCGAATCCTGGTGCACGACCGTCACGTTGCCATCCCGCCCGGCCGGGATGTAGATGAGCTTTTCCTTGGGATCCCAGCCGAGCGCGTCGACGCCTTCCCCGTTGGCGATGGTGGTGATGATCTTGCCCGTCTTCGGGTCGACCACCACAGACGACTTCCCGCACCCCGAGAAGATGCGGTCGTTCGCGCGGTCGTACGCGATGCCGGTCGGTCCGTCACACGGCGCGAGCGGCCACGACGACTGCACCTTCATCGACTTCGCGTCGACCACCTGAATGGTGCTCTTGCCCTCGTTGTTCACGTAGAGGGTTCCCTTTCCGTTGCTCGCGGCGCCTTCGGGCGAGTTGTCCTCGAGCTCCGCCTGACCAACGATGTCCCCCGTGTTCGCGTCGAGCGCCACCACGGTGCCGATGGGTCGACTGTGATTCGTGAGGATGATCCGGTCGGTGTAGTCGTCGTACATGATCCCGTCGAGTCCACCGGTCTTGACGGGGATCTTCTTGATCACGGCGAGCGTCTTGAGGTCGAACATGGTGACGGTTGAATCGCCGCCATTCGTGGTGAAGCCGTGGTTGTGCTTCGCCGCGATCCCAACGCCGTGCACGCGTGGCGTATCGGGAATGTCACCTAACACTTTGCCGGTCGCGCCGTCCACGACCATGACGTGGGTGCCGCGCGAGACGAACACGCGGCCGGTACCGGGTTCGGCGGTCACGTAGTCGGTGCCGCCTTCGCCACCGATCTCGAACCTCGTGACCTTGAAGGTCTGGGCCTGCGCGACCGAGACATCGAGCGCCGACGCCACGATGGAAGCCGCTAGAAGTGACAGCAGTCGATTCATAGGTCCAGTCTCGCGACGGGTGAGGTCAACGTTTCAGTCGGAACTGTGGAGCCTAGACCGGGCAACCTGAACGGTGACTTAACGGCAGGTCGCTCGCTCGTACTGGAAGCGGATCATCGGCCGAACAACCGGGAGAAGAAACCCGGTTTGGCCAGCGGTCGCGTGAGGGCCCACAATCGATGCGTCCCAAAGCGCTGGATATCGGTTCTCGGGCCGAACATCCCCCAGGCGAAACCGCTTTCCGGACGCGCATCGCGGAGGTCAGCGATGACCGCGTCGGGCGTCAGGCACTCGGCGAACTCGCGAAGCGTCGGGTCGGACGACGCGGCAGCGGCGGGCTGCGTGATCAGCGCGGAGTGGTCGCGCCACAGCGTGTGCACCACGGTCTCGTGCATGCGGTTGATGGGGCTGCGTGCGTCGTCCGGCGCCATCGCCACCACATCCTTGACGAACTGCTCGATGGATGGCGCCTGGTACGCGATGACGGCGGGATCGTGGCACGCGTAGAACACGGGGCCCCATTCGGTCGCGCCGGGCAGCACGTCGAGTATCCAGTAGTTCCCGAAGCCGTCGTGCGCGATCGAGTACGGGTGGGGGAACGCTTCCTCGAGTCCAAAGCCCTCGAGGTCCAGCAGGGCGAAAGATTCGAGAGGGCCGTTCGCGAACCCGGTGGTGACGGCCAACGCAGCGCGGATCTCGTCAGGCAGTGGTCCGGGCAGCTTCGCCTCGAGCTCGCGGATCTGCTGGTCAGTAGCCGGAGGGAGAAGCTCGAGGTGCGTGACGTCGCCGTCGGTGTCGACGAGGCGTTGACCCGCGATCGCCTTCAGGGTGTCAGCGAGCATGTCCGGTTGGTCCAGTAGTGCCGCAGGGACGAACGATTGAGTCCCAAGTTCACACAGCCGGATGGCAAACGCGAGCAGGGACCCCTGCTCGCGTCGACCTAACGTGTCAATCGCGTCCGCCGTTACTTCGCCAGATCGCCAACGGCATAGGCCAGCTTGTGCGCCTTCGGCTGGTCGCCAGCCGACCGCGCGTCGGCGTGCAGCTGCTGCGAGAGCTTCGTGAGGGCGTCCTTTTTCGCCTGCCCCGAGAGCTTCTCCGCCGCGGCAAGCTCCGTCCTCGTCGCCGCGATCTTGTCGGCTGCGAGACCGTTGTTGCGCTCGAGCTGGTCGAGGTACGCCCGCGCCAGCGCGAACGACGGCGGCCACACGAACTTCGGCTGACCCTGCGTGTTGAAGTAGTCGAAGTGCACGGTCTTCGCCGCATCGATCTCGTTCTTCGTCACCAGCCCACTCGGCACGAGCTCGAAGACGTCCAGCCCGCGCGAGATCTCGGAGCTGTAGATGTAGCCGTTGTACCAGTACGCCGACCACGAGCCCGCGTCCACGAGCTTCGTCGCGTTCATCGGGCCGCGATCGAAGAATGCGATCTCCTTCGGGTTCGACGCGTCAGTCCAGTCGAAGACCGAGATGCCGCCCTGATACCAGCCTTGCACCAACACGTCGCGCCCCGGAATCGGGATGAGCGACCCGTTGTGCGCAACGCAGTTTTCCTCCGACGTCTGCGCGGCCGGGAGCTTGTAGTAGCTCTTGAACGTCATCTGCCGGTTCTGGTCGAGCGTGAAGATCGCGTCCGCGCCCCACTCCGGCTTGTCCGTCGTGCGGCAGCGGGGCTGCGTGCCGCCGCCCCACTCGTCCGAGAACAGCACCTTCGTGCCGTCATTGTTGAACGTGGCCGAGTGCCAGAAGGAGAAGTTGGAGTCGGCCACAGCGCCTATGCGCGTCGGGTTGCCCGGGTTGCTGATGTCGAGCAGAAGGCCGTAGCCGCCGCACGCGCCACCCGCGAGACCGATCGCCGGGTAGACGGTGATGTCGTGGCACTGCGTGGGTGCACCGCGGTTGCCGGCGGGTCGCGGGACGTCAGGCTGGCCAGCCGCGCGGCGGGCCTTCGCGATGCTGTCTCGACGCGCAGCCGCCGCGCTGTCGAATGGCTCGGCGTGACGCGGCGGAGCCGTGAGATCCTGGAAGATGCGCGGCGAGCTCACGATGTGCGCCTTCGTGGGATCCGCGAGGGGGACCTGAATGACCTCGATGCGGAAGAGTGCCGTGCTCGGATCCTCGGCCAGGGGGCCGCCCGAGCACCCCTCGAGCTCGCGCGGTGAGCGAACAGGCGCGGAGCCGGACACGTAGACGTACACGTTGTCCTTGTCGTTAGGCGACACGACGACGGTGTGCGTGTGCGACCCGCGGCACGTCTGCACGTTCGCGATGTACTTCGGCTTGGCGAGATCGCTGATGTCGAAGATGCGAATCCCGCGCAGCCGATCCTGGCTGACCGAGTCGGGCACACCCTGAAGCCCGCAGTCGAGGCGGCCGGTCGTCGCCTCACCCGACACGAACGCGAGGCTCACTTTCGCGTCGCGGTACACGGAGACGTCGCTCTGCGATCCCGGGCAGACGTACGCTTCCTTCAGCGTGGGCTTGGCGGGGTTCGAAACGTCCCACAGCTGATAGCCGCTGTAGTTGCCCTGCATGACGTCGGTGCCGATGAACGCGAGGTCGGAGTTGATCAGACGGCGATCGCCGGGCGTCGACATGTTGAGGAAGTCTTTCGACGGCTTCGTCGTGGACACGAGGCGGAGATTCCACGCGGCGGTGCCGGCGTCGAACCAGCCGGCCTTGAGGCCGACGCGCGGGTCCGGGTTCGGCTTCGTGGGGCCGACGCTCATGTTCGGCGAAGGGGCTGCGCTCGAAGACGACGAAGACGACCTGGTCGAAGCGCAGCCTGCCGCGATTACAGCGACGGCGAGCGAGAGAAGGGAAAGTTGTCTCACGAGGGGAATCGGGAATCGGGAATAGGGAATCGGGAAAACCGCGATTGGGTGGCTAACGACTTCCAACTAGCGACCAACGACTGGCGCTCAGCGAGCGCCCATCGACTGGAGCATTTGCGTCATGCGATTCACTTCCGTGATCTGATCGACGTGGACGTCAGACGCGAACTTGAAGATGTCCTCGTCCTGCACGGCGCCATTCGACGCAAACAGTGTTTCCACCATCTCGATCGCGCCGTTGTGGTGCTGGATCATGTCCTGGAGAAAGAGGCGGTCCCAGTCGGTGCCGCGCGCCCTGTCGAGCGCCGTCAGCTGCTCCGCCGTTAGCATGCCGGGCATGAGCTTCATGTCCATGCCGGCCATCATCATGTGCGACGTGTCGCCGTCCGGCACAGGAAGCTTCCGCTCGCGCAGCCATCGCTGCATGAACCGGATCTCGTCTCGTTGAGCCACGACGATCCGTTCGCACAGGCCTTGAACCGACGGGCTCGCGCCGTGAGACTGTGCCCACCCCGCCATGAGCACCGCCTGCGCGTGGTGACCGATCATGCCGGACACGAAGTCGACGTCGGCCTTCGTGTACGGAGCGATGCCGTTGTCAGCCGCCACGACTTCCGCTGGGGTGCGGTGGGCTGACGTGGCCGCTGACCCGAGGCCCGTACTCGTCGCAGCGCGGGATGCTCCGCCGCACGCAGCGGCGGCGAAGGTCACGGCGAGCACTGCGAGCGGCGCCACCGCGCGGGGTGCACTTCTCTTCATGCCGACTCCGTCGCTTGGAATCACGATAGTCATACGCCCAGCGCTGGTAATCTGCTGGCGCTGCTCGGGCGGTCCACCGGATTCGGACGTCGGCCTACTTCAGATCGGCAGCGAGCTCCTGGGTGAGCTCGGCCGCCGGAATCTCCTTGATTCCCGAGGAGTTCTGACCGGCCCACAGCGGTGAGAAGTCGCCCATCCCTTTCGCTTCCGCCGCGGCTCGCAGCGGTGCCACCGCGGGTGTTGCCAGTGGAAATGCGGGAGGCAGATCGCTCATCGGTCCGAGCTCGCGCATGAGACGGTTCACGATGCCGCGGGCAGGTCGCCCGGAGATGAGGTTCGTGAGCGCCGTGTGCGCGGCGTCCGGGCTGCGAAGGGCGGCGCGGTATACGGGACTGGTTGTCGCTTCGGGACAGAGCAGATACGTGGTCCCGATCTGTACTGCCGAGGCGCCAAGGCTCAGGGCCGCTGCTACCCCGCGAGCGTCGGCAATGCCGCCGGCGGCGATGACCGGCACTCGCACCGCCGCGACCACCCGAGGGATCAGGGCGAACGTGCCGAGTTGAGTCGTCATGTCCGCGGTCAGGAAGTTGCCGCGGTGGCCTGCTGCCTCGAGTCCCTGGGCGATGATCGCGTCGACGCCGCGTGCCTCGAGCCAACGGGCCTCGTCCACGGTCGTGGCGCATGCGAGGACCTTCGAGCCCCACGCGCGCACGCGGGCGAGCAACTCGGGTGATGGCAGCGCGAAGTGAAAGCTGACGATCGGTGGCCTGAACTCCTCGACGATGTCTGCCGCATCGTTGGTGAACGGCAACCGGGTGGGGCCGGCTGGACTCTCGTTAGGGTCGAGGCCGAGCTCTCGATAGTACGGCGCCAGCGTCGCGCGCCACGCGGCTTCGCGCGCGGGGTCCGGTGCGGGCGGTGTGTGGCAGAAGAAGTTGACGTTGTACGGTCGCGTCGTCTGCGCCTGGATTGCCGCGAGCTCGTCGCGCATGACGTCGGGCGCGAGCAGCGCACAGGGGAGCGAGCCCAGACCGCCGGCGTCCGAGACAGCGATGGCGAGTGCGCTCGCCTGCACTCCCGCCATCGGTGCCTGGACGATTGGGAGTTCAATGCCGAGTAGGTCCTGGAGGAGCGATGGTGTCATTCGGAGCGTCATGGAGGAATCGCGATCGTCCTCGAGCGAATCAGCCCATCCGGAGTCGTCGCTCTGCGAACGGCGGCTCGCTGTCGGACTCCAGGAACGCGACGATCTCCCGTGCCGGGCGCTCGGGCGGCACGGCCACACCTCGGGCGGCGAAGTCGTGAAACATCTGCGCCCACGGGAACTCGTCGGCGGGTCGGGAACGAGCGTATCGCTGCATGTCGGTGTCGACGACGCCGGGCTCGTAGCTCAGAATGGCGGCGTCGTGGCGCGGAACCGCGGTCGGCGACGGTGTGTCCCACTCGCGGGCGAGCGACAGCCCTGCCAGCCGTAGCGCGGCCTTGGAGCTCCCGTACGCGGCCAGGCCCGCGAATCCGGTAGTTCCGGCACCCGATGAGACGTTCACGATTCTGAGCGACGTGTCATCCAACGCTTTGCGGACCGCATAGCCCATGAGCCAGATCGGCGCGATCAGGTTGATCGCATAGATGCGAGCGAGCCGGCGCGGGTCGAGGCGAGCGACCGGCATGAGCCCTTCGGGAACCGCCGCGTTGTTCACGAGGCCAATGCGACTCAGGCTCCGCACGTCGTGCAATGCCAGCTGCGACTCCAGCGACGTCGGGGCATCGACTACTCCGGCGAGGTCGTACGCGACATGTCGATAGCGCTCGTGAGCGAACGGTGCTGCGCGTCGCGCGATCCCGATCACCGACCACCCTCGCTCGAGCAGTTGACGTGCGACGGCCTCGCCTAGCCCAGTGCTCGTCCCGGTGACGATCGCGGTGCGTTCTGCGCTCATGTGATGCGTCGGGGGTCAGAGTCCTAATTCATCATTCCAACGCCGCCGGCGTTGGAATGATGAATTAGGACTCTGACCCCCAAACAAGCAATTCACTGCGCCAACGCGTAGTCGCGCCCGCGAATCGCCACCAGCAACGTCGGCACGACATACAGCGTGATCGGCGTCGAGAGCGCCAGACCGCCAATGACTGCCAGCGCCAGCGGACGCTGCAGCTCGCTCCCTGCCCCGAGGCCTAACGCGAGCGGCAGGAGGCCGAACAAGGTGCACAGCGTCGTCATCAGAATCGGCCGGAGACGAATTCGCGCCGCCTCCCGAATCGCATCCTCGAGCACGAGACCGTCAGATCGCATACGGTGACGCGTGAAGTCGAGCAGGATGATCCCGTTCTTCACGATCAGTCCCACCAGCAGAATCAGTCCCATGAACGAGGACACGTTGAGCGCCGTCCCCGTGATGAGGAGAAGCAGCAGCGCACCCACGAACGAAAGTGGCGCCGCCAGCAAAATGACGAGCGGCTCGACGAACGACTGGAACTGCAGCACCATCACGCCGATCACGCTCGCCGCGGCGAGAGCGAGCACGAGCAGCAGCGCGCGGAACGCCTCGCGCTGACTTGCGTACTGGCCGCCGAGCTCCACGCGGATACCCGCGGGCGGCGGATTGTCCGCGAGCACCTTCCGCACGTCGCCCATTACGGCACCTAACGATCGGTCGCTCAGGTCAGCCGTCATCACGATGAGCTGCTGCTGATTTTCCCGACGCAGCTCACCACGCGTCTCGCCGGGCGTGAACGACACGAGCGATGCGAGTGGTACCGTGGCTTGCGTGGTCGGCGAATAGATGGGGAGCGAGCCAAGCAGCCTCGGACTGAATCGCACCGAGTCGGGCGCGCGAACGCGCACGTTCACCGGTCGATCTCCGAGCCTCACCTCGCCCGCGTTCACGCCGAGCAGCGTGCCGCTGACTTCGGCACTCACCTGGTCGGGCGTCAGCCCCACACGATTCGCCTCCGCCCCCGCAATCTCCATCGACAGCTCGGCGCTTGGCTCGCTCACGCCGTTGAACAGGTCCTCGATTCCCGCCACCGGCTCGAGCTTTTCTCCGAGCTTTGTTCCGTACGCCTCGAGATGTGCCAGGTCCTGTCCAAAGAGGCGAATCTCGACGGGGCTCGGGTTGCCGGCGAGATCGTTGATGATATCAGACAGGATCTGGACGAACTCGATCCGCATCCGCGGCACCGCCCGCTCGACCTTGTCCCGGACTTCATCGATCACGTCGAAGATCGATCGATCCCGCTGCCCCTCCGGTTTCAGCCGAGCGACGATGTCGCCGGTGTTCTGCTCGGTGGCGAAGAGACCGAGCTCCGCGCCGGTCCGCCGCGACGTGCCGGTGATCTCAGGTGTGGACGCGAGAATCTTCTCGACGATGTGCAGCTGCCGATCAGTCTCGGCCAGGGCGGTGCCACCGGGCGTCGTGTAGTCGAGCACGAACGCGCCTTCATCCATCTCCGGGAGGAATCCCGTTTCCACGAACTTGTAGGCGACCACACCGGCGCCGACGAGTACGAGGGCGACGACGGTCATCGGGCGAGCGTGGTGCAGAATCGCACCTAACGAGCGCTCGTAGCGATCGGAGGTCCGGTCGATCCAGCGGCCAAGTCGGGTGAGAACTCCTCTGCCGGAGTCCGCTTGCTGCGCGTCTTCCGCCGTAAGGAACTGCTCGCTCAGGAGCGGGATGATCGACAGCGCCAGCACCAGGGACACCAAAACGGAGATCGTCAGCGTGATCGACAGTGCGTGGAAGAACTGGCCCTCCACACCTGTCAACAGACCGAGCGGCAGGAACACCACCACCGTCGTGATCGTCGACGTGGTCACCGGCCAGAGGATCTCCTGCACCGCCTCGCGGATCGCCACGTCGCGGTCGGGCGCCAGATGCAGGTGCCGCACGATGTTCTCCGTGATGACCACGGCGTCGTCGATCACGAGGCCGATCGCGATGGCCATCGCGCCTAACGTCATCAGGTTGAACGTCTGCCCCACGAGCGACATCACGAAGACCGCGATCGCCATCGTCAACGGGATGGACGACGCGCTGATGGCCGTGATGCGGGCGTGTCGGAGGAACAGCAGGAGCACGATGACGGCCAGCACCGCGCCGATCATCATCGCGTCGCGCACCGACTTCACCGCGTCGCGAACGAGCGCAGCCTGGTCGTACACTGCCTTGATGCGGACGCCCGGCGGCAGCGTCGAGCGGAGCGTGCGAGCGATCGCGGCGACGCTGTCGGCTATCGCGACCGTGTTGCCGCCAGGCTGTCGGGTGATGTTGAGCAGTGCCGCCGGCTTCCCGTCACCGGCAATGATGCGGACGTGATCCTCCGTCCCCGACGACACGGTCGCGATGTCGCGAACGCGGACGCCGTGGCCCACGACGACGTTCGCCACGTCGTCCAGGGAATGGGCCTCACCAGCCGAGACGATCAGGTATTGCTTGTAGTTCTCGGGCATGCGCCCGACGGCCATCACGTTCGTCGCCTGCCGGATCGCGTTCGCGACGTCCTCGAACGTGAGCTGCTGACCCGCCAACCGTGCCGGGTCCGCTACGACCTCGATCTCGCGCACGTCGCTGCCCTGCACGTCCACGCGCCCCACGCCCGGCACGCGCGAGATCAGCGGCTTGATCTGATACCGCGCGATGTCGTACAACGTCGCGGGATCGCCGCCCTCGAGGTTGTACGAGACGATCGGGAAGAGCGACGGTGTCATGCGCTCGACCTCGATGTCGAGCCCTTGGGGCAGGTCGGCCTCCACCTGGTTGACGCGCGCCCGCACCTGCTGCAGCGCATCGACCATGTCGGTTCGTGGCGCGAACGTGATGTTCGTTTCGCTGCCGCCGCGAATCGAGCGCGATTGCACACGCGTGACGCCCGGAACGATGCTGATGGCTTCTTCGATCGGACGCGTTATGCTGAACAGCACCTGACGGGCGCCAAGCGCCGTGCCGTTCACGACCACAGTGACCCGGGAGAACTCGAGCTCGGGATAGATGGCCGACGGCAACTTCAACGCCGACCACATGCCGGCCACGGTGAGCAGGACGACGGCGAGGTAGACGAAGCGACGCTGCTGTCCGAGGATCGTGAACAGTGCCCGCCTGGCACGCGGGGCCGCTCTCGGCGATGCGTCGCGAGCTTCCTCGAGCGTGCCGCCAATCATGGGTGCGCCGCCGTCTCTGCCGGCGTCTTCGCCTTCGCTGCCGACGCCGTCGTCACCTTCACGCTGTCCTCGACGCCGTAGGCGCCGTACGTCACCACACGCTCGCCGACCTTGAGCCCCTCCGTGATCTCGGCGGTCGAGTCCGTCCGCGCGCCGACCGTCACCGGTTGCTCGTGCGCGATGTTCCCGGCATCGACGATGAAGACCTTGAACCCCTCGCCGTCGGGCACGAGCGCGGCGGCCGGTACCGCGATGGCGTTCGGGCGAGTGCCAACGACGATCTGGCCGAAGATCGTCTCGCCAATGCGAAGCGCCCTGCGTGAGCTCGGTGCGTGGACGCGCACCGGCACGCCGCGCGTCGCCGAATCGACCGCGGCCGAGATCTGTGTGACCGTCCCGGTGCCTAACGCCTCACCGCCGGCGTTCTGTCCCGCCGCCAGCTCGACCGACGCGTTCACCTTCACGCGTGCCGCCTCGCTCGGCGTCACCGTGAACACGAGGTCGAGCGCGCCGGGGTCCGCCACCTCGACGAGCGGCTGGTTCACGTCGACCGAAGCGCCGAGCACCGCGGTGAGCCGTGTGACCACGCCGGCAATGGGCGAGCGCAGGACCGCGAGCTGCGCAGCGCGCCGCGCGGCAACCGCCTCCGAGCGGGCCTTCGCCACGTCGGAGGCCGCCTGCTCCACATCCTTGCGCGGTGAGACGCCCTCGCGATTCAGCCGGTCGGCGCGCTCGTACGCCTGCTGCGCGGAGGTCAACGCCGTCTCGGCCGCCTGCGCGGCGGCGTCTATCGCGGTCCGATCGAGCTCGACGAGCGGCTGGCCGGCGGCGACTCTCGCGCCCTCACTCACGTAGACGCGGGACACACGCGTGGCCGTTGGTGCGCCGAGCGATGCGACGTGGCCGGGACGTCCGACGACGGTGCCGATCGTCCCGAACGTTTCCGTGAACGGACGCGCCTGGACGATCGCCGTCTGCACCGCGACGACCGGCGTCGGCTGTGACTCCGCATCGCCTCCTCCACCACCGCCGCACGCCGCGCCAAGCACGGCCAGTGCACAGATAGGAATACAACGCGCGGGAAATGCGATCATGGTGCCGACTCGACCGTGAGCGTGCGGACGCGCAACGCCGCGGTGGCGATCCAGGCCGCGGCGAGGTCGTCGATGTATTGCGCGAGGATCTCGCGAGAATTGCGCTGCGCCTCGATCGCCGTGGCGAGCGGCGCTGCGCCTTCACGATAGGCGGTGAGCGAGAGCGCGGCGACTCTGCCGGCACTCGCGACCAACCGTTGATCTCGAGCGACGTTGGCCAGCGCGATCGACCGTTGGCGGTCCGTGCGCGTGATGGCGGCCCGCGTCTCGAGCACCGCAACGTCACGCTCGGCCTGTGCGCGGAACTGCTCAGCCTCCGCGACTGCGATCTGCGCGCCGTTTCGGTTGAAGATCGGGAATGGAATCGAGAACCCGATCACGGGCAGTACGCCTGGCTCGCCGCCAGTCGGATCGTGCATCTCGAAGCCGGTGGTGAGCGACGTGGATGCAAACAGGCTCCGATGCTGCAGGCGAACGCCGAGGGATGCGGATCGCAACGCGGCTTCCGCCGCGGCAATCGGCAACGGCTGCCCCGTGCGCGCCACGATGGAGTCGGATGGCGCGACGAGCGAGTCCGTGAGGACCACCATCGGTTCGGCGTCCGCGTGGCCGATCACCGTTTGCAGGTCGAGCACCGCGGAGATCCACGCGAGCGAGTCGGCGGCGGCCGCGTTCTCCTGCTGGCCAGCGCTCACGGTCGCTAGCTCGACATCGAGGTCACTCGCGTCGCCTGCCTCGCGCCGGGCAACCGCGATGCGACGCAGACTGTCGGCGTCGGCGGCGTTGCGCCGCGACAGCCGTAGCTTCTCCTGTGCGGCGATCGCGCGTGTGTAGGTCGTATCGGCATCGAGCGCCACCGCAGCGCGCTCGAATGCGTAACGATAGCGGGCGGCGGCGCGCGTCGCTTCGGCGGCCGCGACGCGCGTCCCGCGAAGCCATGGGTAGTCGAACGGCAGATCGACGGTGACGTGGTACTGTGGCGTGGACTTCGTGTACTGCGCGCTGAGGATCGGGTTCTCGAACGTTTTGGCCACCCGCCACTGGGCGAAGGCAGTCGCCGTGTCGGCCACGGCGAGCCTCAACCGGCCGCCACGCTGGATGGCGCTGGCGATGGCCGCATCGCGCGTCAGCGCCGGTCCTGGCTGCGCCGTCGCGCGGACGGCAATCGTCAGGCACGTCACGGCCAGGACGCCGCGCCGGAATTGCACGGAGGGGATCGTCGGGGCGTTAGGCGGTCGGCACCAGGCGGCCGCGCTCCTCGGGCGAGGTCCGAGGCAGCTCTCCGTGACCCGGATCCGACAGCGGCAAGGCAAGCACGAACTCGGTTCCGCTGCCACTGGATTTGACGAGGTCCAGCCTCCCGCCGTGCGCCTCCGCGATCCAGCGGCCGATCGCGAGTCCGAGACCGGCACCAGCCGTCGCATCACCGCTCGTGCGTGAGCGCGCCTTGTCCGCACGGAAGAAGCGCTCGAAGATGTGCGGCTGCGCCTCCGCCGGAATGCCGGCGCCTTCATCCGCCACGGTGACGTGGTACTCGTGCGCAGTGCGAGTGAGCGCGAGCGTCACGGTGCCACCCGCCGACGAGTGCTTGATGGCGTTGTCCAACAGATTGAGGAGCACCCGGCCCAGCAGGTCCGCGTCCCCGTCATAGGGCGAGTCCTCGAGCGGCAGTAGTTGGACGCGAACGTCACGCTCCCGGGCGAGGTTTCGGACGGCGCGCGCGGCTTCGTCGACTACGTCCTCGAGATAGAGCGGCTCGCGCCGCAGCGGCAGATGACCAGCATCCGCTCGCGCGAGAAGAAACAGGTCGTCCACGATGCGGCCGAGCCGCTGCGCTGAATCGCGCATGACCGACACCGACTCGCGGTATTCCGTTTCCGTCCTCATGGGCCGCGACAGCGTGACATCCGCCTCGGTGCGCAGCACCGCCACGGGTGTGCGCAGCTCGTGCGACGCGTCCGCCATGAATCGCCGCTGCTGAACGAAGGATCGCTCGAGTCGCTCGAGCAATCCATTCACCACCTCGGCGAGCGCGGAGAGCTCGTCCCGCCGACTTCCGACCGGCAAGCGCTCGTTGAGATTCGACGAGCTGATCTCGGCGGCGCGAGCGCTCATCGCGGCGACCGGCGACAGGCTGCGCGTCGCGAGAAAGTAGCCGCCTAACGCAGCAATCAGGAGCAGGAGCGGAATGGCGATCACGTACGCCGTTGCGACAGCCTCCTTGGTTTCGGCGTCGTGGTGCAGCGCGTATGCCGCCGCCACCAGGTACCGCTTGCCGAATATCACAACCGGCTCGGCGGCAACGCGGAACGCGCGGTCGCCGTCCCCGACGGAGAAAACCCGTGAGGCGCCACCGCTCCGGCGCAGCTCCGCGCCAACGCGAGCGAGATCGACCGGGTGGTTCCCAGCATACTCGGCAGTCGTATCCACAGCCCCGGCCATGACCAACGCGCCAGACAGCTCGTACACGGCCAGCCGGACGTCGCGGAATTGGACGTCGTGCAGCGACGCCGTGATCGCTTCCGTCGTCGTCGGCTCCTCGATCTGCTCGCTGGCCAGCTCGGTCATGAAGGCGCCGAGGGTTTCGTCGAGGAACGCATCCGACCGATGCATCAGCGCGCGGTCGAGCACGAGGAAGGACGCGCCGGCGAACGCCACGAGCGGCAGCCCCAGCACGAGGATGTACCACAGCGTTAGGCGCGCGCGCAGCGACTGCGGCCAGTGCATCACGCGATCACCCGCGGACGTCTCGCGATGAAGGCACGGATGACGAGCCCGACGTCGGACCCGAGAGCATGTAGCCGACGCCGCGTCGGGTGGAGATGAGAGCAACCCGCTCGCCGCCGTCGATCTTGCGTCGTAGTCGGCTCACGTAGACGTCGATCAGGTTCGAGAACGGATCGTGGTTGTCGTCCCACACGTGCGCGTTGATCTCGGCGCGGGTGACGATGCGGCCGGCGTGGCGCACGAGGTGCTCGAGGAGCGCGTACTCCTTCGTGGTGAGAATGATCTCCCGCGAGCCGCGGCGGGCCGAGTGGCGCCGGGTATCGACGACGAGGTCGGCAACGGCGAGCTCGCCCGGCAGGACGTCGCCGCGCCGCCTGACGAGTGCGCGGAGGCGTGCGAGGAGCTCACCGAAGTCGAAGGGTTTGGTGAGGTAGTCATCGGCGCCGGCGTCGAGGCCGGTGATCTTGTCGTCGACGGTGTCGCGCGCCGTGAGCATGAGGATGGGCGCGTGGATGCCTTTGCGTCGGATCTCGCGGCAGACCTGGAGGCCGTCCTTCTCGGGCAGGACGATGTCGAGGACTATCGCGTCGTAGTCGTTGACGGCCGCGAGGTAGAGGGCTTTCGGCCCGTCGGGGGCGTCGTCGACGGCGTAGGACGCCTCGCGGAGCCCCCGAGCGATCGATTCGCGTAACTGTCGGTCGTCCTCGGCAAGCAGGATCCGCACGGTTGTCTCGCTACGGTTGGGACGTAAAGCCTCTTCCGAAATGAATATATGGCAAACCTGACACCAGTCTGAACGGGCAGGCGGCAGGCGGCAGGCGGCAGGCGGCAAAAGGTGCGGGTCATTCCGAGCGCGCGGCAGCGAGTCGAGGAATCGCCATCTGACCGGTAGAGGGGCTTGCCTCTCTTTCGGGACGACGGCGAT
>Ga0207674_10001427_pt1 | contig 30867 bp, 24 predicted proteins | sample KBSCornC72_FD_184303 | JGI IMG/M metagenome (GOLD analysis project Ga0207674, IMG submission 184303) | Corn rhizosphere microbial communities from Kellogg Biological Station, Michigan, USA - KBS Corn C7-2 (SPAdes) (version 2) | ecosystem: Host-associated > Plants > Roots > Rhizosphere > Soil ...
GGCACAGCATACCTGTCCGGCCGCAGTCCTTGTAGTTGGACTTCCGGGCGAAGTCAGGAAGTCGTAGAGCTCGGTGGCCTCCGTCGTGAGCGACGCGGTTCGCCTAACCGCGCTCAGTGCACAACAGGCTGTTCCACGCGATTGCCGGCTCGAACCACCCAGCTCGCGATCCGGGTCTGCGGCAGATCGAATGGCGACGTTACCCGCTCGATCGCGCCCCCCCTTTTGCCGCCGCCGAGTACGACGCCACCGCCTTCACCCAACAGCCCGGGATCGACGCGGAAGGTTCGGCGACTCAATCCCGGCGCGATACCAAGCGGGATAGGCGTGCCGCCCCGAATGAGATAGATGACACAGTCGTCGAACTGGTCGTTGCGCACTTCGATGAGCGCGGCACCGGTACGCGACAGGTCTATGCGCGCAGCGTCGCTGGCACGCGCGCAGTCGCCAATGGCGACCGCGAGGAGGGCGACCCACAGCGCATGGGTGCGTGCCGAACGCGATACCCCTCGCCCCGATCCGAACCCGGATGGCCACGACATCGTTCGCTCCCTCCGATCATGCGGAAAACGTGCGCTGCGGCCACCGAGCAACGGCGGTCGTCACATCGCCAAGTGGCATCTGGGTCGTTAGGCCGCCGACAGCGTGCCGGCTTCAGTGGTCATGCAACAATTACACGGAACGCACCGCCGGAATTGCGTGTCGACAGGAAGGGGCGAAGCAGGGCAAGCGGGGACATTTCTATTGGTGTTTGACAGCCATCGCGCCCGCGCTTGACTTCCGGTTGGGCCGGCGTGTAGACTGCGGGCTGGGAGTCGCGTCCCGATGATCAACCAGCCGTCCGGTCGCCCGTTAGGCGAGACTGGCTGCCCCGAGCCGAATGGCTCGGAGATCGTCGGCGGCGCGATTTTTCATTTCACACCATGCTGCTTACGATCACGACCACCCATCGTCCGGCCACGGACCTCGGCTTCCTGCTCCACAAGAACCCGGCGCGCGCCCAGAGCTTCGATCTCTCGTTCGGACGCGCGCACGTCGTGTATCCGGAAGCCGGCGAAGACCGGTGCACCGCCGCCCTCGTTCTCGACATCGACCCTGTGGGTCTCGTGCGCGGACGGCGCGGGCCGTCGGGGGAAGGTGGCCTGCTCACGCAGTACGTCAACGACCGGCCGTATGTCGCCTCGTCGTTCCTGAGCGTCGCGCTCTCGAACGTCTTCGCATCCGCCATTGCGGGACGCAGCAAGGAGCGACCGGCATTGGCTGAGGCGTCGATTCCCCTCGAGGCTCGGCTCTCCGTCGTGCCCTGCCGCGGTGGCGAGATCCTCCTCCGCCGTCTGTTCGAGCCACTCGGCTATGCGGTGACGATTACGCCGCACCCGTTGGACGCGCGGTCGCCGGAGTGGGGCGCCAGCCGTTACTTCACCCTAACGCTGAGCGGCACGCAGCGGCTCGCCAACCTGCTTGCGCACCTGTACGTGCTCGTGCCCGTCCTCGATGACGAAAAGCACTACTGGGTGGGCGATGACGAAGTCGACAAGCTGCTCCGCCACGGTGAGGGCTGGCTGGCCGCGCATCCCGATCGGGCCCTCATTGCGCGGCGGTACCTGAAGCACCGACACTCGCTCGTACGCGATGCGATTGCGCGGCTGGTATCCGAGGAGGAAACGCAGGAGGAAGACGATTCTGCCGCCGAGCGAGACGCGGAGGAGAGAACACTCGAGCGGCCCTTGAGCCTGCACGAGCAGCGCATCGAGCTCGTACGCGGCGTGCTCCGTGAGAGCGGCGCGACGAGCGTGCTCGATCTCGGCTGTGGTGAAGGCCGTCTGCTGCGCCGATTGCTCGAGGAGCGCCAGTTCACGCGCATCGTCGGGATGGATGTGTCGTATCGGTCGCTCGAGATCGCGGCCGATCGCCTCAAGCTCGATCGCATGTCGCCCACGCAGCGCGAGCGAATCACGTTGCTGCACGGCTCGCTCGTCTACCGCGACGATCGCCTGAGCGGATTCGACGCCGCTGCGGTCGTCGAGGTCATCGAGCACCTCGATCCACCTCGTCTCGCCGCGTTCGAGCGTGTCGCGTTCGAGTTTGCGCGCCCTCGCGTCGTTGCCCTCACGACGCCTAACGCAGAGTACAACGTGGTCTGGCCCACGCTGCCGGCTGGGCAGTTCCGGCATCGCGATCACCGGTTCGAGTGGACGCGCGCGCAGCTCGAGGCGTGGGCTGTGGGCGTCGCCGATCGCTTCGGATACGCGGTTCGCTTCGCGCCGGTTGGCCCCGCGCACCCCGACGTTGGATCGCCGTCACAGATGGCGGTGTTCACGCGGAAGGACGCCGATGTCTGAGACAGCCACTATCCCAGCGCAGTCCTCGCTGCCGCCTCGCACGATCGTCATCCCCGAGATGTCGCTCGTGGTGATGATCGGTGCGTCGGGGTGTGGGAAGTCCACATTCGCGCGCACGCACTTCAAGCCCTTCGAGACGCTATCGTCGGATTTCTGCCGCGGCCTCGTGTCGAACGACGAGAACAACCAGTCGGCGACCACGGCTGCGTTCGACGTGCTGCACTATGTCGCCGCGAAGCGGCTCGAGGCAGGGCTGCTGACCGTCGTGGATGCAACGAACGTTCAGCCCGAGGCGCGGAAGCCGCTCATCGAGCTCGCGCGGCGATACCACGTGCTCCCCGTGGCCATCGTGCTCGACATGCCCGAGCGCGTGTGCGCCGACCGAAACCGGACGCGTGCGGATCGCAACTTTGGCGGCCACGTGATTCGTCAGCAGCGCGGCCAGCTGCACCGATCGATGCGTGGGCTGGAGCGTGAGGGGTTCCGCCATCTCCACGTGCTCCGAACTCCGGACGATGTGGCGCGCGTGGTGGTTGAGCGGCAGTCGCTGTGGAACGATCGCCGGAGCGACCACGGCCCGTTCGACATCATCGGCGACGTACACGGGTGCATCAGCGAGCTTCGCGCGCTGCTCGCGGCTCTCGGCTACTTGCCTGACGAGTCCTCCGGCTATCGGCATCCCAGCGGGCGGAAGGCGGTGTTTCTCGGGGACCTCGTCGATCGTGGCCCGGGCGCTCCCGACGTGCTCCGGTTAGCCATGGCGATGGTTGGAGGTGGGACGGCGCTCGCCGTGCCGGGCAACCACGACCTCAAGCTCGTGAGGAAACTGCGCGGCCGCGACGTCCAGGTGAGCCACGGGCTCGCCGAGACGCTCGAGCAGCTCGAGCGGGAAGCGCCGGAGTTCCGCACGCACGTCGGCGACTTTCTCGATGAATTGGTGAGCCACTATGTGCTCGATGACGGTCGTCTCGTCGTCGCGCACGCCGGGCTCAAGGCCGAGATGCAGGGGCGGGCGTCAGGCCAGGTTCGGTCGTTCGCGCTTTATGGCGAGACGACAGGCGAGACCGACGAATTCGGGCTGCCCGTGCGCTATAACTGGGCGGCGGAGTATCGCGGCAACGCACACGTCGTGTACGGCCACACGCCGGTGCCGGAGCCGGAGTGGCTGAACCGAACCATCAACATCGACACCGGATGTGTGTTCGGCGGGAAGCTCTCGGCGCTCCGGTGGCCTGAAAAAGAGCTCGTGTCGGTACCGGCCGAGAAGACGTACGCCGAGCCCGCGCGGCCGTTTCTGGTGACGAGCACACCGGCGCTGTCGCAGCAGCAGCGCGAGGACGACGTGCTCGATCTCGCCGATGTAAGCGGAAAGCGCATCATCGCGACGGAGCTCCACCGCAACGTCACAATTCGCGAGGCCAACGCCACGGCAGCGCTCGAGGTGATGAGTCGCTTCGCGGCGAACCCAAAGTGGCTGGTCTACTTGCCGCCCACCATGTCGCCGTCGGAGACGACGGCGCGCGACGGGTACCTGGAGTATCCGACCGAGGCGTTCGCGTACTTCCGAATGCACGGCGTGCCTAACGTGGTGTGCGAGGAGAAGCATATGGGCTCGCGCGCCGTGGTGGTCATCTGTCGCGACGAGGCCGCTGCCCGGCGACGCTTCGGCGTGGTCGACGACGGCGCCGGCATCGTCTACACGCGCACGGGCCGCCGCTTCTTCGACGATCCGTCGCTCGAGCGTGACCTGCTCGCCATTCTGTCGCGGACGCTGGATCGCGCAGCATTCTGGGACCGGCTCGGCACCGACTGGGTGGTGCTGGACTGCGAGCTCATGCCCTGGTCCGCGAAGGCGCAGGCGTTGATCCGCCAGCAATACGCCGCGGTCAGCGCCGCGGCAGCAGGAGGCGTGACCGACGCGGTGGCCGCACTGCGCACGGCGGCGGCTCGAACGCCGGCGGCCGAACCGCTCGTCGCCCGCCTCGAGCAGCGGGCGACGATGGTCGGCCGATACACCGACGCGTGGCGCCGCTACTGCTGGCCGGTGATGTCCGTGGCGGACCTGAGGCTCGCGCCATTCCATGTGCTCGCGACAGAAGGCGCGCTGCACACCGCGAAAGACCATCGGTGGCATCTCGACCAGATCGGCTCACTATGCGCGGCGGACGAGTCTCGCGTGCTGTTCTCGACGGCGCACCGCGTCGTCGACCTGAGCGACGAATCGAGCGAGGCGAGCGCGACGGCATGGTGGGAGGAGATGACCGGGGAAGGCGGCGAAGGGATGGTCATCAAACCAATGGCGTTCATTGCGCGTGGCGCCCGTGGCCTCGTTCAGCCTGCGGTCAAGTGCCGTGGTCGGGAATATCTGCGGATCATTTATGGTCCTGAATACACGCTGCCGGAGCACCTCGATCGTCTGCGGCATCGTGGCCTGTCGGCCAAGCGCGCGCTCGCGTTGCGGGAGTTCGCGCTCGGTGTAGAAGGGCTCGGGCGATTCATCCGCGGCGAACCGCTGCGGCGGGTGCACGAGTGTGTGTTCGGCGTGCTCGCGCTCGAGAGCGAGCCAGTGGATCCCCGACTCTAGGTTGGGCTCGGCGGGCGACCTCCCATATAGACAGCCATCGATTAGATTGATAGCTGTCTATATATAGCGAACGCATGACACTATCCACGGACGACTTCCTGCGCATTGCCAAGGCACTCGCCGACACGCGCCGACTCGCGATCCTCGAGCGTATCGCCGCGCGCGGCGACGCGGCCTGCCAGCATCTGTGTGAGGCGTTTCCCGTGACGCAGCCGACCATGTCGCACCACCTGAGACTGCTGGCCGACGTCGGTCTCATCGAGATGCGACGTGATGGGCAGTATGCCCACTACCGGCTGCGAACCGAAGTCGTGGAAGCCTACGTGACCACGCTGGAAACGCGCTTGCGAGTGCGCTCCGTGCGTGGCACCGCCGTCAGAAAAGGAGCCGTACGCAGATGACCGAGACGTTCAACAAGGCGAAAGCGCTGTTCGACGCGGCCTACCGCGGTGAGGCGGAAGCCGCTGATGCGCTGCTCATTGCCGGTGCGCCGCTCGACGCGCGCGATCGGCGCGGGAACACGCCGCTCATGGTTGCGGCGGCGAACGGCCACGACGAGGTCGTCGATCTGCTGATCGACTGGGGCGCGGACGTGAACGCGGGGGACCTCACAGGTCTCACGGCGCTCATGGCGGCGTCGCTCGGCGGGCACGCCGATGCTGCTCGCATCCTGCTCGAGCACAACGCGAAGGTGAACGCGGCGACGGTCGACGGCATGACCGCGCTCATGTACGCCAGCATGTTCCGCCACAAGGCGGCGTGCGTCACACTGATCGCGGCTGGCGCATCGGTTACCGCGCGTGACCGTGACGGCGTCTCGGCAGCTGACCGTGCGCGGACGCATGGCGACCTCGAGATGCTGGCGTTGCTCTACCGGGCGCTGCCCCTCATGTCGCCGCTGGCTGCCTAACGGGAGTCTGTGACGCTGATTTGCCGAGCTGGCGCGACAGCGGCATGAGGACCAGTAGTCCGACGATAGCCACGACCGTGATCATGACGACAACCTTGGGGTCTTCGAAGTTCTGACCGCCGACCACGAGCGCTGCGGCGATGTTTCGTTGCGCTGTACCGAGCGCCAAGGCGCTCTTGATGTCGCGGGATGAGCCGCCCAGCAGCCATCCGACGGCAACGCCGACGACCAGAAACACGACGCTCGCGAGGACGCCTCGAGTGCCGAAGAGGCTGATGATGTTGCGGGCGTTCGTGATCACCATCAGCACGATCATCAACGTCAGACTTGCGGACGACACCTTGTTGAGAATCGGTGCCGTTTTGCCCGCAACGGCAGCGGCACGAGCTCGAACCCCGAGTCCGATCAGGAGCGGGAGGAGCATGAGTAGCACGAGCGACTTGGCGATCTTGGTCGGGTCGATGGAGACGCCTTCCAGCAGGTACGGCAGCACGAGGGGCATGTAGCCCACCGTGAGCACCATGAGAAGCACCATCAACCCAACAGCAAAGGCGAGATTGCCCTCGGCGATGCCCGCCAGCTTGGGCAGAAACGGCGCGCCAGCTGCGACGCCGAGGATGAGCAACGCGACGCCGAGCGGCTGCGCGAGTTGAAACACTCGGGCAATCAGGATCGCAGCGAGCGGCATGAGCACGAAGTTCGCCAGCACGGCCAGCGTGAGCAGCTTGCCGTTGCGGAGCGGCGTAACGATCTCACGAACGGTGAGGCTCAAGCCTACCGCGAGCATGCTCGAGACCACGAACGTGAGCATGGCGATGGGAACGGCTTTGGCCAGGGCTTCCACGAGATTCTCCGAAAAGCGACGCGTTAGGTTGGACTGCCTGGACAGACGTCTCGCGCTACATCCTCGCCAGATTGCTCCAGAAGTTGGCGAGGCTGTCTGTGCCGCCGAACAGCGTCGTGAAAATCGTTGAATCGGCCATCACGATGTGCCCGGCGCGCTCGCCTTTCGGCGGCATCCAGAGACATGAGTTGAACTCGGTGTTGCCCTCGGCCGTGAACGGGTGCGGGCGCTCGCGGTCTACCGGCTGCCGCGTCAGCACGTTGACCGTCTTTTCATCGTCCGTCGTTACCGCGTAGTGCGGCAGATGCAGATGGAAGTTGAACGTGGTCACGCCATCGAGCAGCCCGAGCTTGTCGAGGTCTTTGTTCACCGTGAGGGGAGTGATTTGATTCGTGCCCTTCACGACTGCCGGCCGAAGACCGTATTGATTGAGCACCGGCACGTCGAGCGCTTTCATCAATGATCGCGTGTACTGACCGAAGCGCTGCTGACGTGGAACGAGTCGGTCGCCGTGGTGGCGGTACTCCATCTGACGCTGGTTCAGATCGGCGGTGAATCCCACGTCGTGGTGTGGACCGATCAGGAGGCACGTGTCCGGCCGCTTCATCCACTCTTTGATCGCCTCGATCTCTTCGATCGATGCCTCCTGTTCGGCGATGAGGTGATCGAGCCCGAACACGAGCAACGTGTCGGTGTCGTCGAGAACTCTGTTGTCGATCGGCTGCCTGAAGCCAGCCTGATCGATCCGCTGGAATACGGCCACGGGATGTCCGGTGACGTCGCCGACGACTTTCTGGAAGTCGATCGTCGAGCGGTGGAAAAGCTCGAGCGTTCCCGCGATCCCCTGCAGGAAGCTCGTCGCATCCCATTCGGGCGTCTCGTAGGCCGGCCACGCGACGCGCCGAACTTCGGTCATCGTGGAAAAGCGATTGTCCATCTCCGTCACATCGCGGTTGGCTTCCCACGGGTAGCTCCATGTCCAGTAGATGCTCACGCGGCGCTTCCCTGGGGTGTATCGCCGAGGCACGTGGTTCTGGTTGTACGTGCGTGGCGGCTGAATAATGCTCATGGCGTTCTCCCGCGTATTTGCGACGCCGGCCGTTAGGCCGTGTTGAACGAGTTAGAACGTGACTGATCCGGATATCTGCAGGGAGTAACCCTGGAACGTCGACCTGTTGGCGAACTCGTCGAAGTACTTGAGTCCGAGACTGGTCTTGCGCGATGGCAGATTGATGTTGGCGGCGAGCCCGATCGCATTGATCGCGTAGCGAGTGGAGGCCTGGTCCGGGGTCACCGCCGGGCCACTTTTGCCCGATGTCTGCCGTTGCTCGTAACCGATGACCCCGATCTGGAGCTGCGTGTCGGTCGTTAGGCCGAGCGTGTGCGTGACGGAGTAGTCCAGGTTGAACGTGTCGCCTGGCTTCTGGTCGGTGCCTTCCTGCGTGGTGTGGAACTCGTACATCTGGAACGCGGAAATGGCCGTTCGCTTGTCGCTGGTGAGGTAGATGCTCTGTCCGGACGCCAGCACGTTCGTCCAGTACCCGGAGCCCACGTTGTCAGTGGCTCCGGCCGTGAATCGTCCGGTGGGCGCCAGAAAGCCGTAGATCGCCTTGAGGCCAACGCGCGGTTTCTCCCACCCCAGAATCACTGGCTGGTAGTACGAATCGGCGAAGCCTCCACCGCCGCTCACCGCACCAGTCGCGTCGGATGCGAGCGAGTTGTTCGCGAACGGAAGCGTTGCCGAGGCCGCATAACGAGCGCCGCCGAGGATCCGCTTTTTGCTCCCCCAGACGAACGTGTTCATGTCCATGAGAACCGAGTTGCTCCCGCTGGCGAGAAGCTCACCGTCTTCGCCTCGCGACTCATTGCGCGAGTAGAGGATGAAGAGATTCGTGTAGGTGAGGCCCGCCGCGGGCGTCGCGCCGGAGTTCATGGCGTTCATTCCGAGTGGGTACACGCCTCTGTTCTGCGCGGACGCCGAGCAGACCGTCAACACGAGGCTCGCGATGCCGAGCGAACACGTGACGCCACGACTCAAGCCAGGCCGCACAGGTAGCGGAGCGCCTTCAACCCAGGCAAAAAGAAGTAGGCGCCTCCCCTCACGGTGGTAAATGCAGGCACCCCGGTGATGCGCCGTCGTATCGGCCGCTTCGGGATCTTGAACTCCAGGGTACCGTCCTGCGTGCCAATGATCGGATCACGCTCGTTACCGAGCTCGTGGAAGTTCTTGTCATTGATCCAGACGTTCTGCGCGAACTCGAACTGGCGAATCAGGCTCGCGCAGATCACGAACGCGGCGATCCCGCGTTCCACACCATCCTCCGGTGCCGACTCCGGAAGCGGCGGACCGTAGGTGGCGCCGCGTCGAATGATCCGTCGCCGATTCATGTTGGCCGCCGTATCGCGTGGATTCATGCGGCGACAGTGCGACCCGAGTGGCGAGGCGTAGCCGTGCGGGTCCATCTCCTTGTAATTGAAATCGTTGTTGCGCTGCATGTCGGCCGCAAGCACCGTGTCATCGGCGTTAGGCGCCAGGACGAGCGGCGCGCCGCTCCGCCAGCGGCCCATGAGCTTGGCCGCTACGAGCTCCTGCTCCTCGGGAGTTTGCCCGTGCTGCCGCAGGAAGTCGCGAAACGCACCGACGTGCTCCTGCAGACGGCGATAGGCCATGTAGCTGCCATTTCGCGAGAGAATCCCCGGCTGCGGCTGGAGTGCGGGCGGTCCGTCCTCATCGGGATAGCCCAGGATGAACTCACCCGGCTCGAGGGGCGCACCCGATCCCGGCGTTGGCTTCTCACCGGTTCCCTTCATCACGGGCTGCGAGATCCGATCGCGGTAGCCGAAATGATCGTGGGCGTAGTCGAATGGCGGCGTCGCTTGCAGCTCGAGCGACGACAGGACTTCGACGCCATCACATTGCGCGAGCAGCTTGTCGTGCTCGGCCAGGCACCGGGCTCTTTCCGCGTCGTCGCGGGCGAAGAGAATGGCGATGGCATGCAGGTGCGGGCTCGCCAGCCCTCCAACCCAGTAGTCAGGATGATTCGCGCCGGTATCGCCCAGCATCTCGGCGCGAGCCACCATGCCCTGCTTGAACTCCTCCGGGAAGCTGGCGAGGGAGGCGTCGTCGAGTCCCAGCGCGCGCAGCCCGTTCCACGTGAAGGCAACCGTCACCCATCGCTGACTCGACGAGATGGATGAATGAACCTCGGCCGCGGACCGCACCGTATGCGCGAGACCGTTCAGCCATGCGCGACCCGACGCCGGGTTTCGGAATGACACGAACACGTACTCGCCCGTCAGCGCCGGCGTGCGAGTCACCAGGATATGCTGGATGTCGTCCAGCTCGAGCATGTCGGCCACGATCCTACTGCATCTGGTCGAGCATCGTCTCGAACGCGTCCTTGAGCCGGAGCGCCTTCTTGATCTCCTCCGCCGTCACGTACGGGTACTCGCCGTACTCGAGGAAGCTCGGACGCTGATGCTCGCGCACGAACTTGATGAACGCGGGCGTGTTCGTCTTCCAATCCTCCGGGAACCCTTCGAGGTTCTCGAAGACGGTATTGATGCCGTACTTGGAGAACAGCGCCACGGCGTCTTCGGTATACTTGTCGAAGTCCGTGTCGAAGATGCCCTGATACATGAAGTACGTCTCGGCGCCGATGTCGAAGAGCACCCAGCGCAGGTAATGCAGCTTGAGCACCGCGAGGCCGTCGGGTAACCCGGCGATCGTCTCCTCGATCCTCTTTCCGTACTCCCGAATGACGGCCTCTCGTCCCGGCTTGATCTTCGCGATGATGGTGAAGCCGTAATTCGCCGGGGTCTTCGGAAAGATCGGGCCATATCGGCCCTGCTCGAGCTTGAAGAATCCGTCTTTCGGAATCGCCATCGCGGCGGGGTTCTCCCAGTCGGCTTTCGTGGAGTTGGCTGACATCTGGCGGCCTCTCAGAAGTTGTCTGTTGGTGGGAGCGTTGGCCGTGCGCGTGCGAGGTTGCGTGGCCGGGAAGGCCGCGATTCGCTAGCTACCGCCGGGCCACCAACGCCAACAGTGAGACCTAAGTACGGGACCGCCGTCCCCGCGGAGCGGCTACGCTTCGGCACGTGAAAGCGCCAGATGCGATAAGCGGGCGTTGCCGCACTTCTCGCGACACGCCCGCCTAACGACATTGAAAAAACGGATGCGTTGTCGGGTTAACCCGATAGCAGAGCGGTGTACACCGCGGCATCCACGTTCCCGCCCGTGATGACGCAGCATACGCGGCGGTCGCGGAACGTCTCGGGCGACGTGAGCAGTGCGGCCACACCAAGCGCGCCGGTCGGCTCCGCCTTCAGGTTCGCGAGGAAGAAGAGCAGTCGGACCGCCTCGCGAATCGCGTCTTCGGGAACCTCGACGATGGTCTCGAGGCCATCCTTGAGCAGCTCCCAGTTGTGCTTCCCGACGCTCAACGTGCGCGTTCCATCCGCGATCGTCTGCGGCTCGGTCTCGTTCGTGACGATGTGGCCTTCGCGAAGCGATCGGGCCGCATCGTTCGCGATGAGCGGTTCGGCAGCGATCACCGCCATCGTGCTCTTCGATCGCCGGGCAGCCTGAATGAGTCCGGACGTCAGGCCCCCGCCGCCAATGGGTGCGACCACCACGTCCGGCGGTGCCGGAAGCCGACCGAGCTCATCGCCGAGCGACGAGTTGCCTGCGATGACGAAGGGATCGTCGTAGGCGCTCGCGACGTACGCATCCGGGTTCTCCGCAGCGAGCTGCGAAACCCGCATAGCGCGCTTCACCTTCGCCGTGTCGACGAGGTCAACGCGGCCCCCATGGCTCAGCACCGCGTCCACCTTCACTCTGGCAGAGTTGGCCGGCATAACGATCGTGCAACGTTTGCCGAACAGCTTGCACGCGTACGCCATCGCCTGACCAAAATTGCCCGACGACGCCGCGATGACGTGCGGGTTGGGAACGTTCAGTACGACGTTGTACGCCGCGCGGAACTTGAAGCTGCCGGTCCGCTGGAACGTCTCGGTTGCGAGAAAAACATCGACGCCCAGGTGGGCGCCGAGTCGAGGCGCCTCGACGATCGTCGTCGGTCGAGGCGAGTCGGCGCCCTGTGCGGGCGCCCCGTTGCGAACGGGAGAAGCGACGGCGTCAGGCACGGCGATTGATGAATCGGACATACGTTGGACGGGTCAGGGCGAGGACGCCCTGAATGATAACGGGCCGGCGAGGCAGCCTCAGGTTCTCGAGGTCATTGCGAGAACGCCAGGGCAGTCGTTGTTTTGTCGCGCTCGCTGTGGCGGCGCGTCGCATCCTGCGCCCGCGCCGACTGGCTCTGTCGTGACTTGCTCGCTGACCTGCGAGGGTGGATGACGCGTGAAGAGGCGCTCGCGATCGTTCGACAGATCGAAGGGCTCGCGTCCACTGCGCGCCGTGACGACGCCGAAGCGCAGGACGATATCCTGTATCTCGTCGATCGACTTCGCGAGGCACCGGGTGTGCGGGACGTTGTTCGTGAGAAGGTCGCGAGCATCGCGGCGTGGACCGACATTCTCTTCAGCGACCGCAAACGGGCAACCTACGGCGGTGACGAAGAGGTGACCGAGCTGCTCCTGCACGATTGCGAGCGGCTTCGCGCCGCCATTCGAGGGGATTGAGGCGCCCAGTCGTCGCAGGCCGATCCCAATTCTTTCGTCCCCTGGCGTCGGCGCGTGCATTGTCAGAGGATTGCAAGGAGGCCCTCCACGCTCGCCGGTCTGCTGCGCCGGCCGAGATTATCTACGGAGAACCCCTAAGGACACGACGTGCGCCAGCGTCGCCAGCGAGGCTGCGCATTCGCGTAACTGCATGAACGGTCGATAGGTCGGCATCCGGCTGGCCTTCCGAAAAGTCGAGAGAGCGCGTCGCACGCTGGAGTGGCGTTGGAAGCTCTGTTCGAGTTTCTGTTCAAGTACCGGCCTGTGGTGTTCGAGAAAGGCCGGTTTGCGTTCGCGGCCGGACCCGCGACGTACATCGTCATCGCGATCGCGTTGGCGGTCGCCGTACCGGCGTTGATCGCGTATGCGCGGCTGCGAATGCGCGGCGGGCCTCGAGATCGCGCCGTGCTTCTCGCGCTCCGCCTCGCCGGGCTCGCAATCGTCGTCGTCGCGCTGATGCACCCGATCCTCGTCGTTTCGGAGGCGGTGCCACAGCGCAACGTCGTCGGTGTGCTTGTGGACGACTCCCGGAGCATGCGGATCGCGGACCTGAGCGGAACGACCCGAGCAGACGCGGTTCGCCACCTGCTTGGTACACGGGATAGCTCGCTGTACCGCGCGCTCGCGGACAAGTTCGTCGTTCGGCTGTTCCGCTTTTCCGGGAACGGCGAGCGCGTTGCCCAGCTCGGCGATCTCACGTACGACGGCGTTCGTACCCAACTTGGGCCCGCGCTCGAGGCCGCGCGCCAGGAGCTGACTGGTGTGCCGCTCTCGGGGCTGGTCCTGGTCTCCGATGGCGCGGACAACTCGACCGGTTCGCTCACCGACGCGGTGATGTCGCTTGGCGCTCGGCATGTGCCGGTGTTCACCGTGGGTGTGGGGCGCGAGCGTTTCACGAAGGACATCGAAGTCAGCCGGGTGGAAGCGCCGCGGAACGTGTTGAAAGGCGCGTCGCTCGTGGTGGACGTCTTGGTCGCGCAGCGCGGCTACACGGGCGACAAGGTGCAGATGATCGTCGAGGACGGCGGGCGGATCGTCAGCACGCAGTCCGTTACGCTCTCCGGCGACGGCGAGGCCATTCCGGTTCGCGTTCGCGTGCCGACGACGGAAGCGGGCGCCCGCGTGCTCACCTTCCGCATCCCGCCGCAGCCAGGCGAGATGGTCGCGCAGAACAACACGCAGCAGGCGATCGTGAACGTGAGCGATCGTCGCGAGAAGATCCTCTACATCGAGGGTGAGCCGCGGTCGGAGATGCGGTTCCTGCGGAACGCGGTGCGGGACGATAAGAACCTGCAGATCGTGACGCTGCAGCGGCTCGCGAAAGACCAGTTCCGCCGGTTCAGTGTCGACGACAGTCTCGATCTCGTTGCCGGCTTCCCGAAGACGCGCGATGAGCTGTTCGCCTACAAGGGAATCATCCTCGGCAGCATCGAGGCGAGCTACTTCACCGGCGACCAGCTCCGGATGCTGGCGGATTTCGTGAGCGAGCGTGGCGGAGGCCTGCTCGCGTTAGGCGGGCGCCGCGCCCTGGGCGAGGGCGGGTTCGCCGGAACACCCGTGGCAGAAGTTCTTCCCGTGGACCTCGGCGGTGGCCCGAACGACAAGTCGGGATACTTCAGCGAGCTCAAAGTCGATGTAACGGTTCCGGGCTCGATGCATGCCGCCACCCAGATCGCCGACGCCGAAAGCACGTCGGCCAAGCGGTGGAAGACGATGCCGGCCGTCACGAGTGTGAACCGGATCGGGCGCGCGAGGCCTGGAGCCACCGTGCTCCTGACGGGCACGCCGACCAAGGGAGGCGAGCGACAGACCGTGCTCGCATTCCAGCGATACGGGCGTGGCAAGGCGATCGCGTTCCCCGTCCAGGATTCGTGGCTCTGGCAGATGCTGAACGACGTGGACGACGTCACGTTCGAGTCGTACTGGCGGCAGCTGCTGCGATGGCTCGTGAGCGACGTGCCGTCGCGTGTCATGGTCGCAGCCGCGGGAGACCAGGCGGCTCCGGGTGATGCGGTCGAGCTGAACGCCGAGGTCTCGGATCGGACCTTCCTGAAGGTCAACAACGCTGAAGCGGTGGCACGTGTGACTTCTCCATCGGGAAACGTCTCCGAGATGCCACTGGAGTGGTCGGTGACGCGCGACGGGCAGTACAAGGCGTCGTTCACGCCGACCGAGAAGGGGCTGTACCGCGTGGACGTGCGCGCGCGCATGGGGACCGATTCGATCGTGAGCGACCCGTCGTACATCGCGTCGGGGGATCTCTCGGCCGAGTACTTCGGCGCCGAAATGCGGGCACCGCTGCTGAGGCGCATCGCCGACGAGACCGGTGGCCGGTTCTACACTGGTGAGAACGTGGCCCAGCTCGCGAAGGACATTGTATTCACGGACGCGGGAAACACCGTTGTGGATCGGAAGGACCTGTGGGACATGCCGATCGTGTTCCTGCTCATCCTCGCGCTCGTAACGAGCGAGTGGGGATATCGAAAGTTGCGAGGGCTCGCGTGAGGCTGCGCGCCGGAGCTCTCGTGCTGGCGGCCACGCTCGCGATGGCGCCCGATGTGTCGCGCGCCCAGAGCGGTCGTGTCCGCGTGCTGATCGTCACCGGCGTCGCCGGCGAGCCTCAGTACGCCGACCAGTTCTTCACGCAGGCGACGACGATGATCGACGCGCTGAAGACGCGGTTCGGCGTGCCTGACTCGGACGTCGTTTATCTCGCCGAGAATCCCGCGCGCGACGCCGCGAAAATCAAGGCCGCGTCCACGAAGGAGAACATCGAGCGCGAGCTCACCGCGCTCGGCGCGCGGTCGAAGACCGGCGACGTGCTGTTCGTGATGCTGATCGGGCACGGCAACGGCGACGGAACCACGTCCAAGTTCGCCATCCCCGGTCCTGACATCACAGCCAACGACTTCGCGCGTGTGCTCGACGGCATTGGCGGACCCACGATCGCGGTCGTGAACGCGGCGAGCGCGAGCGGCGGCTTTGTTGCTGCGCTGTCGGGGCCGAATCGGGTGATCGTGACTGCGACGAAGTCCGACATGGAGCGCAACGAGACTCGATTCGCCACCTATTTCACCCAGGCGTACTCGAGCGACGTCGCCGACACGGACAAAGACGGGCGGGTCTCCGTCTTGGAGGCGTTCGACTACGCTCGGCGGGAAGTCGCGCGCGCGTACGACAGTGAGCACCATCTCCTCACGGAACACGCGCAGCTCGACGACAACGGCGACAAGAAAGGGACCGCGGCGCCTGACGCGAAGTCGGCGGACGGCTCGCTCGCTCGCCGCGTGTTCCTCGGTGGCAAGGCCGGGAGCGTCGCTGCCGCGGCGCATGCTGTGTCGAACGATCCACGTGTCGCCGCGCTCGAGCGCGAGAAGGACTCGATCGAGACGAAGCTCGATTCGCTCAGGCGTCGGAAGGCGTCGATGGACTCGACGGCGTACGAGAAGGCCCTCGAGGATCTGCTGGTTCAACTCGCGGAGAAGAACAAGGCCATCCGTGACGCTACGGGAGGTCGGCCATGATGGGCGCGAAGGGATCCATCTGCCGGGTCGCGTTGTTGCTCGCTACCGTCGCCAGTGTGTCGTGCGCGAACGATCGCCCTGCATGGGCGTCGCAGGGCACGCCGGATGACCCGGCCCAGCTCAAGCGCGCGGGTGAGCTCGAGCGGTCGGGCAAGTACAGCGACGCGATCGATGTCTACAAGGAGCTGGCCGCGAAGGACGGTCCGACGGCGGTCGCCAGTCGACGCGGGCTGCTGCGGACGCTCTCGGAGACGGGGAAGTACGCCGACGCCGAGGACGCGGGCAGGCGGTTCGTCGCCGGCCCGGCCGGCGTGGAGCTGCAGAACGCGTTAGGCGAGGTGCTTCGGCTTCGCGGCAAGACGGTCGATGCCGAGTCGGCCTTCAAGGCGGCGGTGGCGGGCCGGGCATCCGATAGTCTGACGGCCCGGTTGAACCTCGACGTGTTGCGCTTCGACCGCGGCGCGCACGACGAGGCCCTGAAGGATCTCGACGGGTTCATCGACATCTACAACTCACGGCGCCGCGCGTTGAGCTCCGACGAGCTCATGGCGGTCGGGACGGCGTGCCGGTACCTCGGCGTGACGAACCCGCAGCTGTTCAAGGATGCGCTCAAGGCCTACGACGAGGCGATCGCGCGCGACTCCACGAACCAGGAGGCCCAGCTCCGCGAGGTCGAGCTATTCCTCGACAAATACAACAGCGGCGAGGCGAAGAAGACCGTCTCGGCGCTGCTCGCGAAGAATCCGCGGCATCCTCGGGCGTTACTGGCGGCGGCCCGTGTCGCGTACTTCGACGGGAGCGGTGCCGCCGCGGACATGGTTCGCAAGAGCCTCGATGTGAACCCGAACGCGCCGGCCGCACGGGCGTTCATGGGTTCGATCTACTTCGACGCGGAGGACTACGCCGCCGCTGCGAAGGAGGCAGAGCAGGCGCTGGCGACGGACTCCACCCTTGTCGAGGGGCTCAGCGTGCTCGCCGCGTCGCGCTACCTGCAGGGCGATCGAGCGGGATTCGATGCGCTCAAGCGTCGGGCGCTCGCGCAGAACCCGAAGGAGGCGGACTTCTTCGTCAACATGGCCGAAGCGGCCGCGCGAAACCGCCTGTATGCCCAGGCTGTCGATTTCGCCCGCGAAGGGGTCACCGCCGATTCCACGGCGTGGCGGGCATACGGCGTGTTAGGCATGAACCAGCTGCGCATCGGCGCGATGGACGAGGGAAAGAAGAACCTCGATCGCGCGTTTGCCGGCGATCCGTACGATGTGTGGATCAAGAACACGCTCGACCTGCTGGACACCTTCAAGGATTACACGGAAACGACATCGCCGCGCTTCCGATTCGTCGTGGACAGTAAGGAATCGGCGCTCTTGTCCACATACCTCCGCGATCTCGCGGAGGATGCCTATGACTCGCTGGCGGCTCGCTATCAATACAAGCCGCCGACGCCGATCCGGCTCGAGGTCTATCACACGCATTCCGACTTCTCCGTGCGCACAGTCGGCCTGGCCGGGCTCGGGGCGCTGGGCGTGAGCTTCGGCACCACGCTGGCGATGGATTCGCCGGCGGCGCGCGATGCCGGCGATTTTAACTGGGGCTCGACATTCTGGCACGAGCTGGCGCACACGTTCACGTTAGGCTCGAGCGACCACCGCGTCCCGCGATGGCTCTCCGAAGGGCTGTCCGTTCTCGAGGAGCGTCGCGCGCGGAAGGGATGGGGCGCCGACGTGACGCCGGAGTTCCTGGCCGCCTACAAGGCCGGGAAACTCGTGAAGGTGAGTCGGATGAACGACGGCTTCATGCGGCCAGCCTATCCGCAGCAGCTCATCTTCTCGTACTACCAGGCCTCGCTCGTTGGGGAGCTCATCGAGCGCGACTATGGCCAGCGTGCCATTGTCGACATGCTGACCGCGTACAAGACCGGCGCCACCACGGACCAGGTCTTTCAGCGTGTGCTGAAGCTGAGCCCCGAGGCGTTCGACGCGAAGTTCGATGCGTACCTCAAGGAGCGCTTCGGGAAGCTCATGGCCGTGATCGAGCCCAAGGACGTGCGCAAGGATGCAGTGCCGCGCGCGCCGGCCGTCGATGGGGAATACACGACCACGCTCTCGCAGGGGATCGCGGCGCTGGAGATGAAGAATTACGACGAGGCGATCAAGTGGCTCGAGAAGGCGAAGGCGCTGTTCCCGGAGGATGCGAGCGCGCAGGGCCCGTACTGGATGCTCGCGCAGATCTACAAAGCAAAGGGCAACGCGCGCGCCGAAGCGAACGAGCTGACGGCGATGACGCTGCGCAACGAGGATCACTATGGGGCGAACATCGAGCTGTCGAATGTGCTGGAGCAGCTCGGCGACACCGCGGGCGCGGCGGCAGCGCTCGATCGCGCGATGTACGTCTCGCCATACGACCCGGCGCAGCATGTCCGCCTCGCCGCGCTGTTCGCGCACACTGGCAACAAGCGAGGAGCCGTGCGGGAACGCCAGGCGGTCGTCGCGCTGAATCCGGTCGACCGCGCGGAGGCATTGTATCAGCTCGCGCTGGCGTACTACGAGGCTGGTGACGGGCAGTCCGCGCGGCGCGAAGTGCTGCGAGCGCTCGAGGATGCGCCGAACTTCGAAAAAGCCCAGGAGCTCCTGCTGCGGCTGCAGCGGGGGAATCGCTCGGGCGGAGGAGGGGACTGAGATGCGACGCGGGCGACGGTACCTCACTCTCGCGCTGATTGGCGCCGCGGCGGTCACGCTGTCGGCTCAGCAGGGGATCTTCGTAGGCGGCGAGCCGGAGGAAGGCAACCCGTCCTACGACGGCCGCCTAACGTTCACACGCCTTCGATACCCGGGCCTGGGTGGGCTGACGAACGAGGGCCCGGGCTGGAAGCACGACTACCCGACGGCCGAGCGGCATCTGACGAAGATCCTGTCGGAGATCTCGTTTCTCAACCCGCGCCAGGACTCGAGCAATATCCTGGACTTCGGCGACAAGGAGATCATGCGGTATCCGGTCCTGTACTTCTCGGAGCCAGGGTACTGGCAGCCGACCGACGATGACGTGAAGAACGTGCACGACTATCTCGCGAAGGGCGGCTTCATGATCATCGACGACTTCCGTGTGTACCACTGGCCGAACCTGCAGGAGCAGATGAGACGCGTGCTGCCGGAGGCGCAGTGGTTGCCCGTCGAGGCAAACAGCCCCGTCTGGGACTCGTTCTTCCGCGTGGACGAGGAAGATCTCCAGCGCCCCGGGATTTACGGCCCGCCGATTCAGTACCTCGGCATCTTCGAGGACAATGACCCCGCCAAGCGCCTCATGGTGATCGCGAACTACAACAACGACGTCGGCGATGCCTGGCAATGGTCGGATCAGGGCTTCCTGCCGATCGACCTAACGAATGAGGCGTATAAGCTCGGCGTGAACTACGTCATGTATGCACTGACTCACTAGCTGTTAGCCATCAGCCATCAGCTCAAACGGCGCAGTTCGAAGGCGATTCCCGATTCCCTATTCCCGATTCCCGATGTCAGCAACGGCTGAACAACAGGTCGCTCTCTCCAGCGCAGACGACATTGCCCTCGCGGACAAGCTTCGTGCCGGTCACCAGCAGATCATCAGCGAGCTCCGGAAGCTCATTATCGGCCAGGACGACGTCATCGAGCAGGTGCTCGTGTCGTTGTTCGCCGGCGGCAACTGCCTGATCATCGGCGTGCCCGGCCTCGCCAAGACGCTGCTCGTGCACACCATCGCGCGCGTGCTCGACCTCAACTACTCGCGCATCCAGTTCACGCCGGACCTCATGCCGTCCGACATCACCGGCACGGACATCATCCAGGATGATCCGGCGAGTGGCCAGCGGCGGATGGTGTTCACGCCCGGCCCCGTGTTCGCGAACATCGTCCTCGCCGACGAGATCAACCGCACGCCGCCGAAGACGCAATCGGCGATGCTCGAAGCGATGCAGGAGCATCGCGTCACGGTGCAGGGGAAGACCTACGAGCTGAGGGAACCGTTCTTCGTGTTCGCCACCCAGAACCCGATCGAGCTCGAGGGCACGTATCCGCTGCCCGAGGCGCAGCTCGACCGATTCATGTTCCAGATCACCATCGAGTACCTGACCGAAGATCAGGAGATCGAGGTCGTTAGGTCAACGACGTCGCTGCAGAATCCGAAATTCTCGCACGCGGTCACCGGAGACGACATCGTCGAGTTCCAGCGCCTCGTGCGGCGCGTACCGGTGTCGGAACCGGTGACGCGTTATGCGGTGAACATCGCGCGCTATTCGCGACCGCAGTCCGGGGTGGCGCCGGACTTCATCAAGAAGTGGGTCAACTACGGCGCCAGCGTGCGCGCGGCCCAGTGGATGATCCTCGGCGGCAAGGCACGCGCCCTGATGCACGGCCGCTACCACGTGGGCTTCGACGACATCCGTGCGCTCGCACATCCGGTGCTGCGCCACCGGATCCTGCTCAACTTCCACGCGCAGTCGGAGCGTGTGACGACCGATCAGATCGTCGCGCAGCTCATCAAGGCGGTTCCCACGCCCAAGAGTGGACTATGAGCTGGGGACTAGGGACTGGGGACTGGGGACTCGGCACAACCGGGAACGGGAAACGGGGAACCGGGAACTGTGGCTCCTCACGGCGGCTCTGTTCCCAGTTCCCCGTTCCCAGTTCCCTGTTCCCACCGCGGAGCGCCTGAGTGTCGAGTAACGCCCTCCCCGGCATCCAGTTCCTCGATCCGGCCGTCCTGGCCAGGATCGGGAACCTGGAGCTCGTCGCGCGCACCGTCGTCGAGGGTTTCCTCGGCGGGCTCCATCGCTCGCCGCATCTCGGGACCTCGATCGACTTTGCCGAACACCGCGCGTACATGCCGGGCGACGACATCCGACGCATCGACTGGCGGCTCTACGGGCGTGTCGACCGCTACTACATCAAGGAGTACGAGGCTGACACCAACACGAACTTCAACGTGCTGCTGGACGTCTCGAAGTCCATGAGCTTCGCCAGTGGCGCGGTGACGAAGCTCGACTACGCACGAACACTGGCCGCGTGCCTCGCATACTTCTCCAACCAGCAGCGCGACCGCGTGGGACTCATCACGTGGGACGAGGACATCGTCGAGATCGTTCCACCGTCCGCCAAGCACCTGCCTAACGTGTTGCATGCGCTTGCCCGTGCCACGCCACAGCGACCCGGCAACATCGAGCGCGTGTTCCGCAAGCTCGCCGAGCAGTTCAAGCGGCGCAGCATGCTGCTCGTGATCTCCGACTTCTACGAGGACCCGGGCAAGATCCTCGACGCGTTCGCCCAGCTCCGCGGTCGCGGCAACGACCTGATGGCGATGCACGTGCTCGACAGTGCGGAGCTCGAGTTCCCGTATGACGGCGCGACGAGCTTCGAGGACATCGAAACCGGTGAGCGAATTCCCGTGATCCCGGAGTACCTGCGTGATCAGTACCGGACGATGATTCGCGCGCATACGGAGCGCATCGAGAAGCTCTGTGGTGATCAGGGCGTGGACTACTGGATGTTCGATACGTCCATGCCGCTCGACTACGCGCTGTTCGCATTCCTTTCACGGCGTCAGTTCCTGACGCGGGTGCGCTAGTGTCCTTCCTCGCGCCACTCTTCTTCGCCGGGCTCCTGGGCCTCGCCGTCCCGATCCTCGTGCACCTGACGCACAAGGAGCGGAAGGACGTGGTGGTTTTCCCGTCGCTGATGTTCCTGAGCCGCATACCGTACCAGGCTGTCCGGAAGCAGCGAATTCGGCACTGGCTGCTGTTCGCGCTGCGCTGTCTCGCGCTGATCTTCCTGGCGCTCGCGTTTGCCAGGCCGTTCCTGGACCGCCCTGCGGCGGCGGCGCCGGTACGGTCACTCGGTGCGAAGGAGCTTGTGATCCTGCTCGACCGCTCGTACAGCATGGACTACGGCGATCGGTGGTCGCGCGCGCTTGCCGCCGCGAGGCGTGCGGTCGCGGGGCTCGGCGGGAGCGATCGGGCATCGCTGGTGACGTTCGACGCAACGGCGACCGCGGCGACCGAGCCGACCGGGGACAAGGGCGTGCTGACCGCGGCGCTGGCTGGCATCAAACCGGGCGCCGGCGCGACGCGGTACGAGCCGGCGTTCAGGCTCGCACAGCGAATCCTGGCGGACTCCAAGCTGCCGCGGCGTGAGGTCCTGCTGATCTCCGATTTCCAGCGTGTCGGCTGGGATGGCCGCGATTCGCCCTCACTGCCGGCGGGAACCACCGTCAACCAGGTGGACCTCGCTGACGCGAAGACGGCGAACGTCGCCGTGACTGGAGTCGACTTCCGACGGGACTATGCCGAGGACCGCGAGCGAGTGGCCATCACGGCGCGTCTCGTCAATCGATCGGCCGAGCCGCGAACAGGGCACTCGGTTACCCTGGAGCTCAATGGGCGTGCGATCGAGACGAAGCAGGTGAACGTCGCCGCGAATGCCGCGGCAACGGTGGATTTCGCGGCCGTGCCGCTGCCGGCCGGGACGACGCGCGGTGTCGTCAGGCTCGGCGACGACGCGCTGCCTCGCGACAACACGTTCTACTTCGCCATCTCGCGCGGTCAGGCGCTCTCCGTACTGGTGATTGACGGGCGCGAGGGCGGGGCACCCCGGAGCCTCTACGTCGAGCGTGCGCTCGGGATCGGGGATCAGCCGAATTTCCGGGTAACGACCAAGCGGCTTGCATCGGTGACCGCCTCGGACTTCGCTGGCCGTTCACTCGTTCTATTGAACGACTCGGATCTTCCCGGCGGAGACCTCGGGCGCCGGCTCGTCGAATACGTCGAGAATGGCGGTGGCCTCCTCGTCGCGCTCGGTGACCGCGCGGCCCCGCGTGACCGACCGGCCTACGCATCCGAGCTGCTGCCCGCAACGGCGGACGCGCCGATCGACCGCACCGCGGACCGCGGAGGCACGCTGGGCTACATCGACCGGAGCCATCCGATCTTCGAGGTCTTCAGCGCTCCTCGGAGCGGTGATTTCTCGACGCCGCGGTTCTTTCGCTATCGCAGCATCACGCCGGCACCCGGAGATGAGCAACTGGCTCGCTTCGATGACGGTCACATCGCGCTCCTCGAGCGCAAGGTGGGCCGCGGGCGCGTCCTCGTGTGGTCGTCGTCGGTCGACGGCATCTGGAACGACCTGCCCCTGCAGCCGGTATTCCTTCCGGTGGCTCATCAGATAGCGAAGTACGCGGCAGCCTATGCAGACGAGCGCCCATGGAGCATCGTGGGGCAGGTCGCGAATTTGCCGAGCATCTTCCGCGACAGCACCGGACCGGGCGACGCGGCGAGCAAGGCAGAGTACGTCGCGGTGGCCCCGTCGGGTGAGCGCACGCGGCTCGAGGGAACGGCCAGGCGGTCGATCGAGCTTCGCGAGCAGGGGTTCTACGAGTTGCAGCGCGCGGGGTCGCGCGGAGAGCCGCGGGTGGTTGCGGTGAACGTCGACCTCACCGAGTCGGATCTGACGGCGGTGGAGCCGCAGTTGCTCACGGGGGCGATGATCGCCCGCGCGGGAGCGGACTCCACGTCGTCGGCAGTCGAGGCCTCCACGCCCGTCGAGCTCGAACGGCGTCAGGGATTCTGGTGGTATCTGTTGGCAGCGGTGCTGCTGTTGCTGGTGGGAGAGACCCTGCTCTCGAACCAGCTGTCACGGCGCATTGCGGTTCCACGTTAGGCAGGAGAGCGACGATGGCCAGCACGATCGAGATTCCGTCGGCCCACGAAACGCTGCTCGGTGTCATCCGCCGCGTTCGTGCACGCTGGCGCCTCAAGCTCGCCCTCCGCGGTGCCGCGATCGTGCTCGGCGCGCTCGTGGTCGCGGTGCTCGTCGGCGCGTACGTCATGCAGACGGCCGGATTCGCTCCGGGTGCTATCACCGGCGTGCGAATCGCGGCCTATGTCGTGCTCGCCGTGCTGCTCATCCAGTACGTCGTGCGGCCGCTGCTGCGGCGCGCGAGCGATGAGCACGTCGCGCTCTATCTCGAGGAGCACGAGCCGTCGCTCGACGCCGCGGTGCTGAGCGCGGTCGAACACGGCAAGCTCACGGAGGACTCCGCGGACCGTTCCCCGCTGCTCGCGCGTCGCCTCATCGAGAGCGCGATCGAGCGAAGCCACCAGGTGTCGGATGGCGCGCGCGTGGACCAGCCCCACATTCTGCGTGCGGCGATGTTCGCCGGCGCCGCCGCGCTGGTTGGGTTCCTCATGGTCGGAATCGGACCTGCGTTCCTCCGCGATGGCGCGCGACTCCTGTTGGCCCCGTGGCGCAGCGCCGAAGCGGCGCAGCCGTACGCGATCGCCGTGGTGCCCGGGAACGTGACAGTCGCCAAGGGCGGAGACCAGGAAGTGAGCGCCACGCTGCGCGGCTTCACGGCCGAGGGCGTGCAGCTCGCCGTGCGCCGTGGCGCGGCGGCCCAATGGGAACGGCTGCCCATGACGGCAGGTGGAGACTCGGCGCACTTCTCGATTCGGCTATTCGACATTGCCGAGCGAACGGAGTACTACGTCGAGTCGAACGGCGTTAGGTCCGGGCTGTTTCGCATCGACGTCGCCAATCTTCCGTACGTCAAGAAGATCGATCTCGAGTACCGCTATCCCGGGTACACCGGCATGGCGTCCGAAACAGTTGCGGACGGCGGCGACATCGCGGCGCCGCGCGGAACGACGGTCATCGTCCACGCGACGACGACGATGCCCGTGAAGGGTGGTCGCATCGTCATCGAAGGCAAGCAGCCAACCGCGCTCACGCTGAACGGCGACGGCACACTCAGCGTGCCGATCGCGGTGCTCGCGAACGGCTTTTACAAGCTGGAGCTGCAGACCGAACGCGGCGACTTCATTCCAGGCTCGCTCGACTACACGATCGACGTGCTCGACGACCGGCCGCCGACCATCACGTTCGAGAAGCCGGGACGCGACACGAAGGTCACCGCGGTCGATGAGGTGTTTACCCAGGTAAAGGCGACCGACGACTACGGCGTGTCGACGATCGACCTGATGTACTCCGTGAACGGCGGGCCGGAGAAGACCGTCTCGCTGCAGGCCGGCGGCAAGCGTCTCCGCGAGGTCGTGGCGGGTCACACGTTCTTCCTCGAGGAGCTCGGGCTCAAGCCCGGCGACCTCGTGTCCTATTATGCGCGCGCTCGCGACAACGGTGGCAACGGACAGGAAGCAAAGACCGACATCTACTTCATGAGCGTTAGGCCGTTCGACCAGACGTACAAGCAGGCGGACGGGGCAGGAGGAGGCGGAGGGTCGGACGACCCGGGCGAGCTGACAGAGCGCCAGCGACAGGTCATCGCCGGCACGTTCAAGGTCGATCGTGATCGGAAGACCACGCCCCCCAACCAACTGCGCGAGAATTTCGCGACGCTCAACCTCTCTCAGGGGCGTATCCGTGAAGCGGTCGAGACGCTCGTACGCCGGATGATGGAGCGCAACATCACGGCGGTTGATACGGCGTTCAAGACCATTGCCGAGGAGTTGCCACTGGCTGCGAAGGAGATGCAGGTCGCCGAAGAGAAGCTCCTGGCCCGCAACTCCGCCGACGCGCTTCCTCCCGAGCAGCGCGCGCTCCAACACCTGCAGCGGGCCGAGGCAGCGTTCAAGGAGTACCAGATTACGCGCGGCCAGGGCGGCAGCGGTAACGGGAAGCCGCAGTCCAACGCGGAGGATCTCGCGGACCTGTTCGAGCTGGACGCGGACAAGCTTCGCAATCAGTACGAGACGGTCGATCGCGGCACGCAGCAGCAGCAGGCCGACAACCAGGTGGACGAGACGGCCGAAAAGCTGAAGCAGCTCGCAAGCCGTTTGCAGCAGGAGAACGAGCGGCTCAAGAACGGCATGCGCGGCCAACCCGGCCAGCAGAGCGGTAGCGGCGGTGCGAGTCAACGCGAGCTTGCCGACCAGGCCGAGCAGATGGCGCGTCAGCTCGAGCGGCTCGTCCGCGAGAATCCGCAGAGCGCGAACAACGACAAGATCGAGGAGAGTGCTCGGCGGTTGCAGGATGCAGCGAACGCCATGCGTCGATCGGCCACCGGCGCGAACGACGGCGGCGTCTCGCAGGGTGCCGCGGCCCTCGATCGGCTTCAGGAAGCTCGACGACTGCTCGATGAGAATCGCGCCGCTCGCACGGCACGTGACCTCGATGATGCCGTGCGGAAGGCGGAGAAGATTTCCACCGATCAGCGTCAGATTGCCGGTGATGTCGATAAGCTCGGAAAGGGTGCGGCGGCCGGCAGTCCGGACGCGGCAGAGGCGAATCGTCTGACGGGCCGTCAAAAGGAGATGGAGAGCGACGTCCGGCAGCTCGAAGGGCAGCTCGATCGCATGCGGCGCGACTCGCAGAAGGATCACGCGGAAGCGTCGAAGAAGATGCAGGAGGCGGTCACGTCCATGCGCGAGAACCGTCTCGCCGATCGGGTGCAGGCGTCACAGCGCCTAACGCAGGCGCTTGTCCAGGGACGCGTGCCGACCGACTACGCCAAGCAGTTCGAGTCGGCGATCACCGAGGGCGTCGAGGAGATGCGCCAGAAGGTGAATGAGGCCGCCGCCGCGTCTCGTGGTGAGGCGGATGACAAGGCTGCGAGCAAGTCGCTGGACCGCGCTCGCGACCTCGTACGTGGCCAGGAATCCCTCGCCGACCGAATGCGGCAACGCCGGCTCGGCGAAGGCGCCGGCGAGAAGGGCGACACGTCGCGCACCAATGCCCAGGGCTCGCGAGGCGCCCAGGGCAGCCAGCAGGGGACCGGGCAGCAGAGCGCTCAGAACGGTCAGCAGGGCTCTCCGAACGGGCAGCAGAATGCCCAGGGCGGCCAGCAGAACAGCCAGCAGAGCGCGAACGGCCAAACCCAGGGGCAGAACGGCAAGGCGGGCCAGCAAGGCCAGAATGGCCAACAGGGCCAGAACGGACAGCAGGGCCAGAGCGGGCAGCAAGGCCAGAGCGGGCAGCAGGGCCAGGGCGGCCAACAGGGCGGGGCTCAGCAGCAAAGCGGTCAGGCCGGCGGCGCGGGCTCGCAGAGCAACGAGCAAGGTGCCGGAGGCCGGTTTGGCGGCAACCAGGGCGGATCGCCTAACGGGGGCCGCCTCAGCCCGGACGACATCCGCCAGTTCTCGCGGGAGTTCCGGGATCAGCGTCAGTCGGCCGAGCAACTCAAACGAGATCTGCAGCAGATGGGGATCGATCCGTCGGATCTCAACCGGATGATCGACCAGATGCGACAGCTCGAGAACGGGAAGAAGTATGACGATCCGGTGTCGCTCGAGAAGCTGCAGCAGTCGCTCATCGAAGGCCTCAAGGCGTTCGAGTTCGCGCTCCGCCGCCAGGTCGAGGGCAACGATCGCGCGCGACCCGTGTTAGGCGCGTCGGGCGATGTCCCGGCTGGGTTCCGGCAGATGGTTGATGAGTATTACAGATCGCTGTCGAAGAAGCAGAACTAGGTGAACGTTCGCCGGGGCGCCGTTGCAGGCGCCCCGGTGGTTTTCGACTATGCCCTCTGAGAAGCTTCCCGAAGTCTGGCTCCGCGGACCGCTGCCGGGCGTGTCGCCGATGTTGATGCCGGCCGCCCATTGTCTCATGCAGTGCCGTGAGGAGATTGCGGCCGCGGCCGACCTGACGACCGACCAGCTCTGGGCGAAGCCCGGCGGCGCGGCATCGGCCGGCTTTCACCTGCGGCACATCGTGGGAAGCCTCGACCGACTTCTGACCTACGCGCGCGGCGCACAGCTCGATCGCCACCAGCTCGCGTACCTCCGCGCCGAGGGCGAGCCGGGCGAGCCGCCCGATACGTCTCCGACGCTGGTCGCATCCGCCCAAGCCGCAATCGACTCGGCCGTCCAGATCCTTAGGTCGACCGACGATTCGGATCTCATGGTCGCGCGGTCGGTCGGGCGCGCCGCGCTGCCGTCCACCGTGTTCGGGCTATTGTTTCACTGTGCCGAGCATACGCACCGACATACGGGGCAGCTCGTGACGACGGCGAAGATTGTCCGGTCCCGGACCCTTTACGCGGATCACCTTGCATGATCATCTCCCGCATCGACGACTTCCTGAGCTACGTGGACAGCGTGCGCGGTCGCACCCGCCGCGTCGCGCAGACCATTCCGCCCGACCGAGTCGAGTGGACGCATCGCGACGGCGCGTACACGCTCGGTGACCTCGTCCGCCACCTCGGGTCCACCGAGCGCTACATGTTCGCCGAGACCGCGCGCGGCAACGTGAGCACCTATCCCGGCCATGGCCGCGATCTCGCTGACGGCTACGATGCCGTGCTCGCTTACCTCGATCGCACGCACGCCGAGGCGCTCGATATCTATCGCTCGCTGAGTCCCGAGGCGCTCGCGGGCCGGTGCACGACGCCGGCCGGCACGAGCATCACGACCTGGAAGTGGCTCCGTGCGATGGTCGAGCACGAGATCCATCATCGCGGACAGCTCTACCTCATGCTCGGCATGATTGGCGTGCGAACCCCACCGCTCTACGGCCTCACCGAAGAGCAGCTTCGTGAGCGCAGCGTTCCTGCGTGACGCCATCCCTCGACGTTCGCATCGTTCCGGCGACCGAGAAGGACACGCCGGTGATCCTCTCGCTCATCAAGGGACTCGCGGAATACGAACGGCTCGCACACGAGGTCGAGGCGACCGAAGAAGGCATCCACGAGGCGTTGTTCGGGGATTGGCCCGCGGCCGAGGTGGTGCTGGCATACGTCGGTGCCGACGTGGCGGGCTTCGCGCTGTTCTTCCACAACTTCTCGACGTTTCTCGGCCGGCGCGGGCTCTATCTGGAAGACCTCTTCGTGCTCCCGGCGTATCGCGGCCGCGGAATCGGCCGGCGCCTCCTCTCCCATCTCGCCCGCATAGCGATCGAGCGTCGCTGTGGCCGAATGGAGTGGTGGGTACTCGACTGGAACGAGACCGCGATCAGATTCTACCGCAGCATCGGCGCACGGCCGATGGACGATTGGACCGTGTACCGCCTCGATGGCGACGCGCTCGCGAGGCTTGCAGACCTCTGACCGCCTGACGACCACGGCGCGTACCTGATCGGAAATCGTGCGCTCCGCCTCCTATGTGCTCGCGGCACTCGCTGCCGGGTTCGTCCTCGGCAGCCTCGCCGCGGCGTCGTCGAGCCCGGGCGTGCTGCGACTCGTGGCGATCATCGAGCCGTTAGGCACGCTCTGGGTGAACGCGATCCGGATGACTGTCGTCCCGCTCGTCGTGTCATTGCTCATCACGGGCGTCGTCACGAGCTTCGGCTCGCGGTCGCTCGGGCGTCTCGGGGCTCGTGCCCTCGTGACGTATGCGATCCTGCTGGTCATCGCCGGGCTTATCGCGCTGATGGTCGCGCCGCCGCTGCTGGCGCGGATTCCGCTCAGCCCCGATGTTGCCGACCGACTTCGTGCAACCGCCACGACTGCGGCAGCGTCGACCGTCACGGCGGTCGAGCGAATGCCGTCGCTCGCGCAGCGCCTCATCGAGACCGTGCCCGCGAATCCGGTTCGCGCGGCGGCGGACGGAGCGATGCTGCCACTCGTCGTGTTCACGCTGGTGCTGGCCCTGGGAATCGTTCGCCTCGCGGTGCCGGTCCGCGACGTCGTCGTTGGATTCTTCACTGGCGTGACGGACGCCATGCTCGTGGTGGTCGGGTGGGTGCTCGCGGTGGCACCGGTGGGGGTGTTCGCGCTGGCGCTGTCGGTGGCGGCGCGCGCGGGGATTCAGGCGGCGGGGGCCCTGCTGTACTACATCGTGGTGCTCGCCGTGACGCTGCTGCTCGTCACACTGATGCTGTATCTGCCGGCCGTGCTATTCGGCCGAGTTTCGCTGCGCGCCTTCGTGGTCGCCGCGCTGCCGGCGCAGGCAGTCGCTATGAGCTCGCGATCGTCTCTCGCGGCTCTGCCTGCCATGCTGCGGGAGACTCGCGACCGACTGGCCATGCCGACGGAGGCGACGAGCTTTGTGCTCCCCCTCGCGGTGGCGATCCTTCGGATGAACGTCCCGCCGCGGTGGGTCATCAGCGCTGCGTTCCTCGGCCAGCTCTATGGGGTGGAGATGGGGCTCGCGTCGCTGGTGTGGATGATGGTCACCGCCGTGCTCATCAGCTTCAGCGTACCCGGCATCCCGAGCGCCAGCCTGTTCATGATGGCGCCCGTGCTCGTGTCGTTAGGCCTGCCGGCGGAGGGTGTCGGCCTTCTCATCGCGGTCGACACCATACCGGACATGTTCAATACGTTGGCCAACGTGACCGGGCACATGGCATCGACGACGGTCGTTGCGCGCCGCCAGCCGCCAGCCGCCAGCCGCCAGCCGCCTAGGTCCGAGCTCGAGATCTGATACGGATATTCAGCATCTCGACGACGACCGAAAATGCCATCGCGAAGTACGTATATCCCTTCGGGATGTGCTGCCCGATTCCCTCTGCCACGAGGTTGGTGCCGATCAGGACGAGAAAGCTCAGGGCCAGCATCTTGACCGTCGGGTGCCGGTCCACGAAGTGGCTGATCGGTCCGGAGGCCATCAGCATGATGCCCAGCGCGATCACGTTCGCCGCGATCATGATCGATACCTGATCCACCATCCCGACCGCGGTGATGACCGAGTCGAGCGAGAACACGATGTCGATCACCATGATCTGCGCGACGACGGCGGCCAGCGATCGTGCAGCCTGCTTGGCGGTCTCGCCGTGTTCGCCCCCTTCGACCTTTTCGTGGATCTCGTGGACTGCCTTGGCGATGAGGAACAGACCGCCGATGATCAGGATCAGCCCCCGGCCCGACACGCCCACCCTGGCGACCGTGAACAGCGGCGTCGTGAGACGCACCACCCAGGCGATGCTGAGGAGCAGGAGAATCCGCGTGACGAACGCGCCTAACAAGCCGAGCCGCCGCGCCTTCGCGCGTTGATCCTCCGGGAGCTTCCCGGCGAGGATCGAGATGAAGATGATGTTGTCGACGCCGAGGACGATCTCGAGCACGGTGAGCGTGAG